>Ga0210398_10000017_pt1 | contig 231320 bp, 192 predicted proteins | sample IncBWC4OmetaG_FD_161047 | JGI IMG/M metagenome (GOLD analysis project Ga0210398, IMG submission 161047) | Forest soil microbial communities from Barre Woods Harvard Forest LTER site, Petersham, Massachusetts, United States - Inc-BW-C-4-O | ecosystem: Environmental > Terrestrial > Soil >... | reverse complement strand
GCCCCATTCCTTCTTTAGAATCTCGGTGTCGAGCATCTCGTTCTGGGTCGCGTGGACTCCATTCACAAGATTGTAGGAGTTCATCACTGCGCCGACGTGCGCTTCCTTCACTGCGGCTTCAAATGCGGGCAGATAAATCTCCCGCATGGTGCGCTCGTCGATGATCGCGTCGGTGTTGTGCCGATCGAATTCCGAATTGTTGGCCATGAAGTGTTTCGCCGTAGCGCTAACCCCCTGGCTCTGAACTCCGTTGATGTAGGCGACGGCCACGCGCGCTGCCAGAAATGGATCTTCGCCGAAGTATTCAAAGTTTCGGCCGTTCATCGGGGCACGGTAAATATTCAGCCCTGGCCCAAGTAGAAAATTGACGCCCTTGGCCCGCGCGTCACGCCCGATCTCAATTCCCACACGCTCAACCAAGGCCGGGTCCCACGTAGCTGCCAAATTGATGCCCCCGGCCATGGCCGTAGCCGGCCCAAAATTGCGGACTCCCATCGGCCCATCGGCCATGCGCAGCCGGGGGACTCCGAGCTCCGGAAGTCCACGAACGAAGAATCCGTCTGTACCGCTCAGGTAATCGATCTTTTCCCCCAAAGTCATTTTGGTGAGGATCGCTTCCACGCGGTGGTCGATATCGGATTCTGCTGAAGAACCGGATCGTACCGGTGCCTGGGCGCCGGTGAGCAACAGCACCATCAGCAGACATATAACCTGACAGCCGCGCTTCAGCAGGCGGCGCAGCGCTTTGCGGTGTCGGTCAACCACCGTTCCCCCAATGAATCTAAAATCATGTATGCGTGCCCGCATCGGGCCGCGAACCTCGGAGAGCGTAATAAAGAATGTAGAGATAGCACAGGGGCGGCAGAATGAATGCGTGTTGAATCCCAACATGGTCCAAGACTGTCCCTGTGCGGATCTTTCGCAGGACGCCCGCTCCAATGAACCGGCCGATCAATACGCCCCCCCAATAGAGCGAAACATAGCGAGCCGCGATTTTCGCAGGCAAGTCTCCGATCGTTGGCTGGCCGAGGTAATTGGGCGACTGGTGCCGCAAGAATATAGAAATGGTAATCGCCACGCAGGTAATCTTCGGAAAGTCCGGTCCTCCCCGCGTGCTGGCCACGTATTTCTGGTAGACGCCATCCGTCGAACCATCTGCCACCGGGGGCCGAAGATGACTCTGTTTCCCGTGGTGACCGTGGTGAAGGGCGCAGAAATCGAGCGCAGCAATAGACAGAACAGGGCGGCGGAACCCAATTTCATCGCAAGCCTCCCAAGGTTTCCCTTGATCTGTTCTGTCGAACTATTTTGGCGTGAGGTGGAATAGGCCGCCCGGATTGGCGTCTTCCAGCATCCAAAGCGAGCCGTCCGGCGCCTCTTCGATATCGCGGGCGCGTATGCCGACACTCCAGCGCTGGGCCGCGGTGGCACCGCCCTTGCCGTCAAACGTGACGCGGACGATTGCCTTGGTGGCCAAGCCGGTGATCAAGGCGTTGCCGTTCCATTGGGGGAAGACGCTGCCCTGGTAAAACATGATGTTGCCCGGCGCGATCACCGGCACCCAATAGATCACGGGCTTGGCGAGGTCGGGTCGCGTATCGGGGCTGGCGATTGGCACGCCGTTATAATTCACGCCATAAGAAACCAGCGGCCAGCCATAATTCTTCCCGCGCTCGATCAGGTTCAGTTCGTCGCCGCCGCGCGGGCCATGCTCGACCTCCCAGAGCCGGCCATCGGGACTGAAGGCGAGGCCGTAGGGCGTGCGGTGGCCGGTGGTCCAGGTTTCCGCCGGCGTCAGGTTGGGCGCGGGGAAAGTATACGTGCTGACCACCGGCGCAGTCTTGGCCGCCTCGGTGTCGCTCGCCGGATCGATCAAGGGAACGGTCGAGGCGCCGGTCTTGCCCTCCATCGGATTGCCCGGCGCGGGTTTGCCGTCCAGCGTCAGCCGCAGGATCTTGCCTTCCGGCTGGTTGGGATCCTGGGCGGGGGTGAACCGCTGGCGGTCGCCCACCGTGAGGAAGAGGTAGTTGCCGTCCGGCGAGAAGGCGATCTGCGCGCCCGCCTGGCCGCCCTTGCCCCGGGGCATCTGGCGCCACAGCACCTGGAACCCGTCGAGCCTGCCCCGCTCGCCGTTTAGCACAAGCTGGCCCCGTCCCAGCGCCAAGCCGCCGCCGTAATCACCCGGTTCGACGTAAGTGAGATACACGTTGTGGTCGGTGTCGTAATGGGGCGAGAGGAAGACGCCCAACATGCCGTTCTGGCCTTGATAATAGCTGGGCGGGACGCCCACCACGTCGGTCCTGGCGCCTTGCGGGGTGACCAGTACAACGCGGCCGACCTTTTCGGTCACCAGCATGCGGCCATCGGGCAGGAACGCGATGCGCCAGGGCAGATCAAAGCTCGCCACCTGCGTCATCGTGAAGGGAAGGTCGGCGTCGGGTTTCTGTTCGCCGGCATTGGTCTGCGCATAGGCCGCGCCTGACAGCAGAACCGTGAGAAAAACCAAGTTCGCCAACTTCGTCATCTGTATGTATGCCTCCCTTGCGCCCGAATCGTCGAACATCCTAACACTAACAACGCCGGAGTTGCCAAGTCCTGTTGAACGCTGACCGGACTGATTTTTTCTACCACGGCGACAGAGCGTTTAAATCACTGATCGGCACCTAGGCCTGCTGCTTGAGGGGCGCGCGAAATGGCGAACTTCGGCCTTCCGATCCCAGTTCGCGTCGAGGGCCGTGCTAAGTAGGCGAGAACTCTATTTCGCGTCCGCAGCGCGCTGGGCTGCGTCGCTCGCGTATTTCTTGCAGTTGTCCTGCACGGCGCCGGGGATCTGTGCGCATCGATTGAAAGCGTTCTCTGCCTCTTTGTAACGGCTCAAATTATCCAGATCCGCTCCCAGAATATAGAAATCAGTCGGATCGGGTGTGGTTTCGTTTTTCGTCGCGATCTCGAGTTCCATTTCGGAGGCGTCATATTGTTCTCGACGGAAATAGACGAGGCCGAGACCGCTGTGCGCCACAGCCATCTCGCCCGTTTTGAATAGCGCGAATTGCGCATCTGGCAAGCCGTCTGGCTTCAGCATTTTATCCAGCATTTCGAGGGCGTGCTTTTCGTAGGCCTCTGCTTTGTCCAGCTTCTTATCGGCGTCGGCTTCGTGAGAATCAAATGCGCGGGGAATCACCCACCCGCTCAGTGCCAGCAGATGCACGTCGTCGGGAAAGAGCGCTAGGCCCTTCTCGGAGTATGTGTAGAAGCTCGGCAAATCCTTCTTGTCATAATAAGTTTGCGACAGTTCCTCGTATGCCGCTGCGCTGTAGCGGTCCGACGGATAATTCGCCAGGAAAGCGAGACCGAGGTGAATCTTCTTATCGCCGTTCTCGTCGGCATTATGAAACGCCTGGTAGGCCGTCACTTCTTTTGGATCGCCCAGTTGCTGGCGCAGGTACTTCTCGGTCATATCCGTCTGTGCCTGCCGGCCATCCATCGCAGTCACTGAGTTGTTCACCGGCCCCGCAGCGGACGTCCCTCCTTGTCCGCTCGCAAGATCGGGGAACAGGGCCAAGGCTACAACGAACACCGCCGCAGGGGCGAAAGCCAAATTGTGAGCTGTTTTCTTCATGGCGCAATTGTCCTCTGTCGGACTAGTTTGGTTGCCCGGGGCGGCGCGCGCTTATTCCCAGCCTGTCTTTGAGTTGTACGGCATCATGAAACCCATGGCTTCGATTTCGTGAATTTTCCCACCGCTGACTTTGTAAATATGAGCGGCCGGTAGATCGAACGGGTTGAAATTCATATCCACATGATCAACGCCCGGAACGCCGACGATCTTCAGGGTCTTTTCCTCCATCGGGTGCCGGAACTGTGAAAGCCCAAACACGAGACCAGTTTCCGGGTCGGCGATTTCGACGCGCCGGGGTTCGATGCGCTTGATGTAGCTCATCACGCGCGTATCGAGTTGCGCGGCGCAGCCCATCGCGCCCATGGTTCCGCGGCCCGGAGTGGCTGGGGGAGGATTGCCGGTCGTCTGAAAGCCATTTTCTCGTCGGACGCAATCATCCGCGAACGGCGCTGCGTGGCCGTCGCTATTGACCAGCGCGTCGTAATAGGAAGCGCCGATTTTCAACATTTGGTCGCGCGGCACTCGTTGGTCGGCAGGCACCGTCGTCAGCAATCCCGGCCGCGGCACTTGGAGGTTGGGGAGGCTCGTGGTGCGAAGATCGCGCGCGATCAGGTGCTCGGCCTCCACGATCTCACCGTCGCGAATCTTCAGCCGCAACGCGAACTCGATCGGTCTATTGTTCTCCTGCATGACTCCCAGGAAGCCGATTTCCTGAGAAACCGTATCGGGCACATAGATCTTGAACGTAGTGGGTATCGCAGAGGCGGTCTTCCAAAGACCCTCGCCCGGCTTCATCGGAACGGCGTTTTCGACGAACTTCACGTCCGGTGAAAACTTCACGATCGATGGGTCGTGTGCAACCAGACCGGCCAAATAAATATTGGTGGTCATGATCAGACACGCGCGATCGCATTGCTGTGCCTGGGACGCAGGCGGCAAAGCAAATCCGCCAATGAACAAAACGACAATCGCGGCAAAGCGATATGCGGTTTTCAATGGTCCTCCCCTACGGTGATCGATGTTGCTACGCAGTTGCGCGTTTTTGCCACAGCTCTGCACTCGCGATCCGCGCGCCTTCCACCAAGGCCTCGAATTTCGCCCACATCACCGACGGCGCCGCGCGTTGAATGAATTGCGCCTGCGCGAAGCCACAATCGGTGCCCGCTATCAAATTCTCGCGTCCGACCAGGCGCGCAAAGCGCACGATTCGATCGGCGACCAGGCGCGGATGCTCGACCGTCATCGTGTGATGCGTGACCACGCCGGGAATCAGAATCTTGCCCTCTGGCAGTTTCGTCGTTTCCCAGACGCGCCACTCGTGCTCGTGGCGCGGATTCGCCGCCTCGATCGAATACGCTCCAGCGCGCACGCTTAGTATGAAACCGAGAATTTCCTCCAGCGGCGCGTCCGCGAGATGCGGTACGTGCCAGCTGCCGAAGCAAACGTGATACCGGACGCGATCCTCGGGAATTTCCTGGAGCGCGTGATTCAGAGCTTCGATTCGCAGGCCGGCCCATTGCCGGTATTTTTCCGGACTTTGTTCGACGTAGTGATCGTACATATTGGCGAGCACGGCGTCGTCGACCTGCACGAGCAGCCCCGATTCGTAAATCGCGCGATATTCCTCGCGCAGCGCGTCGGCAATCGCGTACACGTAGTCTTTTTCCGTCCGATAGTATTCGTTCACCCCGTCGTATGCTGAGCTTGCCGGCGCGACGACTGGGAGAAACGCTTCCTCCACACGGACGACGCGAAGCGCTGCCTTCAGATTCCCGATGTCTCGGTCAATGCTCGCGTGGTCGCGATATTTAATCGGCCCGACACAGGCTTCTGTCGGCACGCCATTCGACATCCACGGAAATTCCGCTGCCATCACGTCAGGAAATCGGTCGCGGTCGCGCCCGAGCCAGTAAACAGGCCGCAATTGTTCGGGGCGGTGCTCGAATCCGGTGATGCGTTCGAGAATATAATTCGACCAACTGGATTTCCCGAATTCGCCGTCATTGACGATGTCAATGCCGGCCTTTGCCTGCAGCTTTACGATCTCCGCGACCGACTCCCGCAGACCCTGTTCGTATCGCTCCTTGTTCTCGGCCGACTCACCCGCAGCGGCAGCCAGATCCCGCAGAGGCTGTGGACGAACGATACTGCCGACATGCGTGGTCAGAATGCGATTTTCGCTTCGTTTCATTCGTGGCTTTCCCCGATGCCAGGTCTTAATCAATGACCTTCGACTTAATTTCGAGACGTGGATCCCGCCGGAGCCGTGATGGGCTCGAGGGTGGCCAAAATCTCCTTGCGACGGTCTTCGAACCAGGGTGGCAAATGCAGCTTTGTGCCTAACTCGCTGGCCTTTTCGTCCTTTTCGAACCCGCCGGGCACGTTGCAGCAGCACTCAACCAATATTCCGCCCGGCGAACGAACGTACATCGAATGGAAATAAAAGCGATCCTTGATTTCCGACGCGTCCGTATAGCCGAGTTCCTCGTAGATCGCCTTCTGCGCCGCCAGCGCGTCATCGTCCGCCACCCAGAGCGCGAGGTGATGGACCGTGCCCGCGCCAAAGGTCCAACTGCCCGGAGCGCGGTCCGGCTCGTGCAGCAGCGTCAAGGTTTTGTTCGCGCCGCCACTGCCAATTTCGAAGCGGTGGTACGCGCCGTCAACGCCCGTCTTTCGGAATCCGATCGCCTCGGTGAGAAATTTCTCCTGCTCACTCACGTCGCGGACCGAGAGTACCGTGCCGTGAAAGCCGTGCACCGATTCAGACTGCGCAATTTCCTTCGTGGTCCAGCCTTCGCGCGTGTCGTCTTTATCTTCCATCACTTCGAAGCTCAGCCCAGCGGGATGGGTGAATCGAATGAAGCTCTGGCCGAATCGCTCTTCCACCGCGCTATGATCAACCTTGTGCTTCCCCAAATGCTCCTGCCAAAAACGCAGCGAGCCTCTGGGAACCGCATAGGTGATCGACTGCACCTGCCCGGAACCGCGCTTCCCCGGGAGGCGGTCGTATGGAAACGTGGTCATGATCGATCCGGGCTCGATCTTCGCGTTCGAGTAGTACAAATGGTAGTGTGGCAACCGGCCGTCCATCAGGATTGTTTGCTTCGCTAGCCGCTGGCCGACAATTCCAGTAAAAAAATTTACATCTTCCTGCGCTCTACCCGCGCAGGCGGTAATGTGGTGATATCCGGTAGCGGGATAATCCATGGCGCCCTCCTCATTATTGGGCGATGCTGCTCGATGACAACTGCGGTTTTCACATCGCCGACCGAAGAGTCGTTGTTACCACCCCAAGCATCGTGGGCGACTCGTGCGGCGAGGCGCCGGTTCCGAAACTGCTCATCCTCGCTTAGCCGAATCCCGTCGGTCGAGCCATCGCGAATCATATGCCGCGGCGCACGCGGCTACTTACTACGGTCAATTCACCGGTGTCAATACAATCTTGTATTCATTTACAGATGCGCGGAGAAACTATGTCATTTGTTATCTTTACAATGAAGCTAGGAGAAGAGAGCTTATGTATACAATCGCTTGACAAGACCGGAATCAGCGCAATATCGTTAGCCATCACGAGGCCATCACAGTGAACCCGAACAGGACGCTCGATGTTCGCCGGCGATTCCGAGCCATTGCGCTGCTTGTCCAGTTTTTTCTGATGGCGACTGTTCTCGTTCGCCCGGCACGCAGTCAGGAAGATCCGTCCGGAGAATGGTCACCGCGATTTGACGAGGATCAGAGAGAACGGTTGGCGGGCGCCGAAATCGGCGATTACCTCGGCCTGCCCATCAACGCCGCCGCGCGCCTGAGGGCGGATAGCTGGGATGCGACACTGGTCGAGCTCCCGGAGAATCAATGCCGGCAGCATGGATCCGATTACGGCTGGCGCGGTCCATCGCAACTCAGCATCTGGAAGGAAGTGGACCGAGCCTCTCAGAAAGTGATCGCTTACCACACGCACCTTTCTGCCTACGGCGCGGAGCAAACGATCTGGATGGACGGACGAGGGCATCCGCCGGATGATGCGCCTCACACCTGGGCGGGATTTTCGACCGGCAAATGGGAAGGCGACATTCTCGTGGTCAACACGACGCATCTGAAAGAGAACTGGCTGGGGCTCAACGGCGTTCCCCGCAGCGATCTCGCTACGGCGAGCGCTCATATCATGCGGCACGGAAATTGGCTGACGGTCGCCGCGATCACCTACGACCCGGTTTACCTGACCGAGCCGTTAATTCGCACGGTCGATTTTATTTACAATCCGCAGTCCCAAATGGCGCCGTGGCCATGCGAATCGGTAGACGAAGTGGACCGCCCGGCCGGCGTCGTTCCGCACCATTTGCCCGGCACAAATCCCTTTCTCGACGAATTTGGCCGCCGATACGGAGTCCCTATCGAAGCCACTCGTGGCGGGGCGGAAACGATGTATCCGGATTACCAACGCAAGCTGAAGGATATGAAAATCCCGCCGCCCATGCCAAAGAAAACTCCCAGCAAATAGCGATGGGGATCGGAAACATCCCGCTCGGCGGTCTCGCCAAGCGCTCTTCACGTTCTACATCCATTTATCGATCGACACGCTTCGCGAGTAACTCATGTTCGCGACCTGATAATACGGATTCGTCTGCCCGCCAATCACGACGACGTTGATCAGGGAAGTGTTGGGCCAATGCGGAATCAGATCGTCGTCCTTCAGTCCTGCCGCCTGGGGTCCACGCAATGCCGCGCCTCCGGTGAACAGCATCGTCTTGGCGTCCTTCACCGTCAGGGTCGCATTCTTTTGCAGCCAGTCGGTTAACTTCTCCTTCGTGTCGTACCCCAGCGCGACCAAATCCTGCGCCACCAGCGGATCGAGAACCGCCAGCGCACCGAAAATCGACGTCAGCGGAATGAAATTGTAGAGAAGTCCCTGATCGAATTGCGGCACCGGCTTGATCGCGCTGCCGAGTCCGCCTTGCCCTTGCGCGATTCCATAGCCGAAAAACACGCTGACGATGTTTTCTTCCTTCTTGAATCCCTTTTGCACGTGAAACGGCGTCCAGGGACTGTCCTTCTCGTTCTCCGCGATGATAATGTTCCCGAAATTCACCGCGTTTCCCTGTGTGCCCATATACGTCTCGCCCGGCTGCCCGCAGTTGCCGCAATTCTTCGAGAAAAGCGTCCACGCCCGCCCCACCGATGCGTTCACCTGATTGAACGGTCCCATCGCGCCGATTCCATAATTCATGTTCAGCTTGTCGCGAAGCGGACCGTTGATCACCGCGGCGGTCGCAAATGAATTCGTGGAGCTCGAAAGAGACGGTAAGAGGCTCGCGGCGATCGCGAGGATGATGGGTAGATATTCCGGCTCGGCTCCGGCCATTACGGCGTTGATCGCCACATGCCGCACGGTGAACTTCCACGCCGGAAAGGACCCCCGCGCCGGCGTCAACTCGCCGATCAGTTCTTCCGGATCGTGGCTGGTGCCTTTCAGCATCGCCTCCACTTTTTCCTTCGTCGGAATGATGATTGGCATGAAATCCGTCATTCCGTTGTTCATGTAATATTTCTGCAGGTTATCGTAGGTCTCCACGAACGTCGGCGGCCCCACCGACGGGGTGACCGTGCCCGTCTTCTGCTCATCCGCGGTAAGCGGACTCGTCAGCGCTGCGATCACTTCGGGCATCAGGGGCTTGCCGGTGACCGGATCATTCCCCTCGAGGTAGGCGTACATCTGCTCGTCGCTCTTGCCCCAGATTGGGTGCGGAGTGAAACAAATCCGCTCGTGGGGCATGCCGCGCTTCGCAGCGGTGGAGATCGCAAGATCCTTGAACGCGATGGTGACCATTGGAGCGGTCGGAATACCCAACTTCTCAAGATTTGCGCAGTGACCGACGGTCGCTGGTGTGCAGGTGCTTCAATGACCGATCGCCATGATGACCGCGTTGCCTTTGTCCTTGATCTCGGCCCACAGCGCGGGGTCCTCATCGGCGAATCCGCCCTTTTTCAAACGATATTGGGTTGTAACGCTAGGCAGGTTCTTCTTGAACCAGATCGCAATCTGATCGAGGAAGTGGTCGGCACCAGGAAATCCGTCGGAGATGAGGTAGATGGTCTTTCCGTCGAGGCTCGCCAGGCGTGGGGCCATCGAAACGAGCTGAATCGCCGGAGGCATCCCGTGAGGATTGAGACCCTCAAACTTCGCCCCCGTCGCTTCCGGCGAGGCTTTTGTTTTCCTACCTTGGGCAGCCGCGGAACCAGCGAGAATTGCGGGAGAAGCTCCCAGCAACGACAGCAGTTTTCGCCGATTGATCTTCATCCCGGCCCCCCGGATTCGCCCGCATGGTGCGGTTGCTGGTTATTTGCGCCGTGCCACTTCGGTTTCCGCCCGATTCTGGTGCGTACGCCAGCCTTCCGCATACTGCGTGCGTGCCACTTCCGAATACGGCACCGGGCTTACGACAGCGCGAATCTTCTTCTGCACATGCCGCTCGACTGTCGGCTTAGCCGATCCTCCGCTTTCTTCACCCCACACAAATGTCACTTCCGTGCCCGGCTCGGCGTATTCCTCGTTCACGATCGCCAGCGTGAGCATGCGGCCTTCGTTTACGCTGTATCCGCACCACGTCGAGATCCCGATCGTCTTGCCATCGCTCATCACTTTGTCGTATGGCAGGGTCGCGTACACCGCCGAGGGAAAATCGAAATACTTCGCCCGGTCGCTCTTGTTGAACATCGTATGGATCGCGTCGGTCACTTCGTTGCTATCGAGCGCCAGCGTCACCTTCTTGCGGTGAGCTTTGCTAGCCATCTTTTCCAGCGCCTCTCGTCCGATGAAATCGTGATCGAACTTGATGATCGGCCCGTAGCCCAGGTCCCACGGCGTCAGGTAGTAGTCTTCGATGCTGCTGGAATAAAAACTTCCGCCCAGCGATGCGATCGCTTCGTAACAGTTCGCCGGCAGCCACTGCCGGTACGCCTTCATTTTCTCGCCAGAATAAACCGCCGGCATGGGCGAAGGAATCCAGCCCGACTCGAGCGTGTTCGACGAATACGCTCGCGCGCCGACCAGTCGCAGTCCGAACTCCTTTCCGGCTTCCACAATTGCGGCCTTCACTGATTCGCCGTCTTCCCACGGACCAAAAAGCTCAAAACCAGGCTGCCCGGCCATGCCGTGCCGCAGCGCGCGAACTTTCCTGCTGGCGATCATGATCGTGGTCATGTTGAAAAATTTCAGATCCGGAGGCGTCTTCCCGATCGCTTTTTCGATCGTCTTCATCGCGTTCGGCCCTTGCACCTGATAGCGATACGCTTTGCGCACGATCGGTCCGGACCGCGTGATAGATCGCTCGTCGCGCTCGAACTTCACGTTGTACTTTCCCTTTTCCCCGTTGTATTGCACCCAGTTGTGGACCGATGGGCGTCCCACCAGATTGAACAAGTCCTGATCGAGATAGAACAAAATCACGTCGCCGATTACGTATCCATCGTAGTTGCAGGGAACAAACTGCTTCGCCTTGTCTGGCTCGAAATTCTTGAAGCTATTAATACCGAGGTCGGAAAGAAGCTTGAGTGCGTCGGGACCCTGGACGTACATGTCCATCATGTGATACGACTGATTGAATAGGACGCAGGTCTGCTGCCACGCGCGCTGCTCGTCTCTCCAGTTGGAGTATTCGCTGGGTACAACCGGATACACATAGGGACCCGTCTGCGAGTTGCGAAGCAGATTTACTGGACTTCCCGCCGCTTGCAGTACGTCCTCGAGACTCTTCTGGTTCACTGTAGCTCCCCTGATCTAGTAAGTAGAGGCTGTCTGTGGCTACGCTACGCCACGTCACGCAGAATTTACAGCCGATGCCCCGCGCGGAAGATAAAGGACGTCTACACATTGTGTCAAGGCAATTGTACTCGCTTTGAATTCTAGCGTATTCATTAATTACTACGTTGCATTCAATGAGAGAAAGCCTGTAAACATCTAAACCTCATATAATCTGCGTATTATCGATATTCACACCGAATCCAGGCGAACAGAAGTCACCGTAGATGCCGTCAATAATGCATAGTGTATACAAATTTATCTTGACAAGTACATTCCGTCGGTAGTAATACCCGCGCACAACACGGGGCGTAAGCCCCAACTCCAAATCTTGAAGCGTGCGGGAGGACGGTGGGAAATGGTTAATAGCCTGAGGATAGGGGAGCGTTTTTGTGCCTACACGTGTCTAGTAGTTCTCGTGCTGCTTGTCAGCGCGGGTCTCGCACTTGGACAAGCCGAAACAGCCAGCATCGCCGGCACCGCAACCGATCCCTCGGGCGGCGCGGTCGCGGGCGCGAAAGTCGAAGCTACCAACGTCGGAACCAACGCGGTCCAAAACACCGTCACCGATTCTGCCGGCCGATACAAAGTGGCCGATCTTCCGGTTGGCACCTACAACGTGCAGGCCTCGACTGCGGGTTTCAAAACCGTCGTGCACTCCGGAATCGTCCTCGCCGTGGGAGGATCCGTCGTTGTGGATTTTGCTCTCCCGATCGGGCAAGTCTCGCAGACCGTCAACGTAGAAAGCGAGGTTTCACGCGTCGAGACAACGACTTCGGAGGTCTCGACCCTCATCAGCCCGGAGCAAATGCGCGACCTTCCGCTCAATGGCCGCAATTTCGAACAGCTTCTAACCCTCGCCCCGGGCGTGTCGACGGTAGCGGCGGCGCTCAACGCCGTGACCGGCCGGCTCTATGGAATGCAGAACAACTACTCGGTTTCCGGCTCACGGCCTACCGGCCAAATGTTCTTGCTGGATGACACCGACATCCGCGACTTCTGGGAGCACGGCACCGGCTCTGGCTATGCCGCCACCTCCCTCGGCGTCGAAGCCATCGGCGAATTCCAGGTGCTCACCAACACATACACAGCTGAGTTCGCCGGGAATGGGGCCGTTGTGAACGCCACCTCACGCGCCGGGACCAATGATCTCCACGGCGGCGCATACGAATTCTTCCGCAACAATGTTCTGGACGCCCGCGATATCGTCGATCCAACATCGGGTCCACCACCCTTCCGTAGGAATCAATTTGGCGGCGATCTCGGCGGCCCCATCAAGAAGAACAAGCTCTTCTTCTTTGGAAACTACGAGAGCCTCCGACAATCTCTTGCTACGACGACGGACCTCTTTCTGCCCGAGCCCTATACGGTGCAAGGAATGCTTCCATGCAGTCTCATTACCCCGACACCAGGGACCTGCACTCCTTCGACCTCGGCCAATAGTACACAGGCCGGAATCTCGCTGGGAGCCGTTCCGAGTGCGAATCCCATTTCGGAGCAAATCGCGGCGCTGTACAGCCTATGCAAAGGGTGCCACCCGATTACGCCAAATATAGGGAACGTCAACACGAACCTTCCCGGAAACTGCGTTACGATCGGCTGCGATCTCGGAGGATATTACGAGGCCTCCACCGCGCCGCCGCTGACCATCAATGAAAACTACTACATGGGACGTGTGGATTACACGCTTGGGGCGAATGATTCTGTTTTTGTCCGCTATACCTTCGACAACGCAAACGTCGGCGACCCACGCGATCCGTACGAAATCTTCCCTGAAACGGATCACTCGCGAAACCAGTTCCTTACAGTCACGGAGAGGCACGTTGCTTCCGCCACGCTAGTAAACTCGATTCACTTCGGCTACGTTCGGAATAACGAAAACTCTTCGGCGCAGCCGGCCCTCACGGCCGCGCAAATGTCCAAAGCATCCGCCTTCTCGACCGGTCTCGGTGGCCCTGCGATCACCACCGATCCTCTCCGCTTCGTGCCAAACGAGCCCGGCGAACTGCCGCGCCAGGACGGCCAGAATGGGGGCTTCGAGCAGATCATCTTCCCTCTCGGCCCTGACCCGAATCGACCCGATGAGATCGTTCAAAACAAATTCAGCGGCGGCGATGACGTTACTTGGACTCATGGCGCACACAGCATCAAGTTTGGCGTCGTCGTTACCAGAGTCCAGACCCAAAATCTCCAAACGGCTTACTCCAATGGTGGCTTTTTTCTCTCGTACGCCGCTTTCCCAGTCTTTGGCCGGACGAACTATGACGGCCAATACTGGATTCAAGGTTCGCCCTTGGAGGCGTTCGCAGTGCCCACGATTCCCCCCTTGAATAACGCAACTCGATATTTCCGCGAAATCATGGTCGCTCCGTACATCCAGGACGACTGGAAAGTAACCTCGCGACTCACGTTGAACCTCGGCTTCCGCTACGACGGCGACACCAATCCAATCGGATGGGCTTTGGGAAATCAGCCGATGACCACGCTGATCGGTTCGTTCCTTCCGCCGGTCGGTCCTGTTGCTCCTCCGGCGGGCCTTCCTGTGTTTACGCCCGTCAAGCACGTTTTCGCCCATAACATCAATGCCCTCAATTTCGAGCCTCGCTTCGGATTCGCCTTCGATCCCTTCAGGGATCACAAGACTTCAATCCGCGGAGGCGTCGGCATCTTCGACGATCCGACATCAGGTCGGCTCTGGGAATCGAACTTCATCAACACAGCTCCCTCGGGCTCCTCGTTTCTGTTTTTCCCGAGCTTCCCGAGTCTATGCGCAACGGGGTGTAATCCCCCGGGTGCCACAAGCGAGTTCGCCGGCGTGACGTATCAGCCCGACGGTGTGTCTCCATACCAGATCACCTACAACCTGGACGTGCAGCGTGAAGTGTGGCACGGCACCATTTTGTCGGTGGGATACGTCGGGTCGGTCTCTCGCCACCTTTGGACGCAGGGTGATATCAATCCTCCGATGTGCACCACGTTTCCGGACTGCACGGCCTTGCCAATTACTCCGACATCCCGTCCCACCAGCTCAACAGGAGGAATGACTTTTATTCCCGGTAGCGCGAACGCTTGCATGGGCCCAGATCAGAACGACCTAACTGCGCCGGGTGGCGCGGGGACCGGCTGTTACGGAAGTGGCGTGCAATTCCCAATTCCTATCGGCGGCGCCCAAACCGGTCCCCGAATCAATGGGGCGTTCGGATCCCTGATTCAGGCCTATAACACGGGTGCCTCCGCCTACAATTCCCTGCAAGTGGCCCTGAACCATCAGTTCGCGCGAAACTTCGTGGGGCAGTTCAACTACACATGGTCCCGCTGCGTTGACGACGGGTCCTTTGCCTCATCTCTCGAGGAGTTCGCTCAACTGGTCGTGGATCGTTACAACGAAAGTTATGCCTACGGGAACTGCACCTTCGACATCCGTCACAACATCAGCGCGAATGTCCTGTACTCCTTGCCCTTCAAGGGGAATCGATTGGTAGAAGGATGGCAGATCTCCTCAATCGTCGGAATTCACACCGGATTGCCATTGAACGTCTATAACAACAGTCTCACGGCAACCGATCCTGCGTTCTTGGGGACCCAATGGGGTTCACAAGCAAATTACACCTTCGCACCCGGATGTACCCCAAACCACCTCCTCAAGCAGAGGATCAACCAGACGACAATCCAGTGGTTCGATCCCGCATGCTACGAGGAAACGGCTCCGGGGTTCTTGGGTGACGTTAAGCGAGACAGTCTCCCCGGTCCCGGCACCTTCAGCGCGGACATTTCGATCGTCAAGAACACCAAGATCACGGAAAGATTGAACGCTCAGTTTCGGGCGGAGTGTTTCAACTGCGTCAATCACTTTAACGTCGGCGGGACGGGAGCGGGCGTTCTCGGCGAAATCAATGCACCGGGTGGCGTCACGGGGCAAACCACGTTCTCGCAGTCGCCGGTTGTCACGCCTCGGCAGATCCAGTTCGCTCTGAAGTTCGATTTTTAGTGGATCGAGCGGCTAAGGCTTTGGCCGGTCCGGGATTTTCTGTGGACCGGCCAGAGTCTTTGGCTACTTCACGCGGCTGTCCTTGATCAAAAGCCTCGATTTCACGCCCACGCTCCGACCAATTAAAATATTAAAAAACAGTTGCATACAGAATCACATTCCTGTATACATCCACGAACTGGGCCCTTGTTTCATGATTAGGAACGGTTCTGTTTGCCGCCCGAAGGTAGGTCCACCCCCAACTTTCGGGCGGTATTTAATTCCCTTCAAGGGGCTTGCCAACTCCCTGGCTCCGATCGCCGAATCAGCGCTGATCTGTTTTGGCACACATTGGATGCATTGCGATGGGGATCTTGTTTCGCGCCCACCAATGAGCTGTCTCGTTATGCGCAGGTTACCTCGGTCGCCCCGCCTCGGTCGTCTGCCCCGACACGCTCAGGGTCCGCATTTCGCCGTCCCGCGATTGCGTGCGCAGAGCGGAGTTGATACCATCCGCGGTGAACGGACATAAAAGTGGCCGGTAAAAACTCTCGCGTCATCGTACGCATCCGGGAAATGATTCTGCACGGCGAGCTCGTGCCCGGCGAGCGCGTGCGCGAAGTTGAGCTCGCCAGCAAACTCGGTGTCTCGCGAACACCCGTCCGTGAGTCGCTGCCGATTCTCGCGCAGGAAGGCGTGCTCACGCAGCTTGATACGCGCGGTTTCGTCGTGCGCGCATTCACGCCGCAGGAAATCATGGACGCGATTGACGTGCGCGGCGTACTGGAAGGCCTCGCCGCGCGTATGCTCGCCGAGCAAGGTCCGCCGCGCCGGCTAATCCAGTCCCTGCATGAGTGCCTCCGCGAAGGCGACCAAATCTTCGCCAAGCGCCATCTGGTCGAATCCGACGAAGCCCGCTACGGCGAAATGAACAAGCTATTCCACGATCTCATCGTTCAAGGCGCGGGCAGCAAAGTTATCGCTGAGGCGATCGAGCGCAACGGTCGGATTCCGTTTGCCGCCGCACACGCGATTGCGTTTGACAAAGTGGACTTGCCGGGGATGTACGATTCGCTGCGCACGTCCCACCGGCAGCACCACGCAATCGTGCAGGCGCTCGAAAACGGCGAAGGCTCCCGCGTGGCAGCACTCATGTTCGAGCACGCCTATGGAACCAAAGCGAGTATCAACATGTCACGGCCGGCGTGGGGCGCGGGATCGCAAGACGGAGCGACGGCTGAGCTTGAGCAAGGTTCCGAAAAGACGGCTCAGAACTAATCCTTTTGTTTTTCAGCGTTACGTCATGCTTGCCCAGATTTATGGAATGGTGTCCTTCTTGGCCTTGGCTCGGCGGATTGGGTCTCGCCAGGTATCGTTGCGAAAGCTAGAGAGCGTTTCTCGTTTTGTGAGCGACACCAAACAAGCGGTTTGAATGGTGCCGGTCGGCTTGTGGGGCGCTCTCCATGTTCAACGAACGCGACCGCTGAGTATCAGCATTCGCACTGTTTTCTTTGAGACCCTAGCAATGTGCGCCTCGGCTTTTACGCTGGCCACCGCTCTTCCCTCCGCAGGGTTGGGTCGGTCATGGGAACGTGCGTTAGACATGCTCATCGGGTCGGGCCCTTCCCTCTTCGGAGTTTCGTCCGTCGTTTTCGGCATTGACCATTTTTCGGTTCTCGCCGTTATTGCCAGCCTCGTGCCGGCCTGGATGCATGCAGGTATGTTCTGGGCATATCTCACCGGCGCGGCATTCGTTGCCGCAGGCGTCAGCATCGTGATCAAACGGATGGACCTGTGGGGAGCATTTATGCTGGGGCTAATGTTTTTGCTCTGGTTCCTGCTTCTTCATTCTCCCAGGGTTATCGCCGCATTTCGCTCGCATGACCCGAGCCTTTGGTATGAGTCATCCAGTGCTTTCATCGCCCTGGCGATGTGCGGAGGATCGTGGATCTGCGCCTGGTACGCCTACCAGCGTCGCCGTCCGTCTGACTGAGGATTGGTAACGTGGCTGGCCTTTATTCCGTCTTCGCGGCGCCGATGATTCTCCTCCAGCGTTGGCGATTTGTTACCCTGCTCCCGGAAATCGTCGTGCTTCCAGTCGGCCATCGAATTTCTGCAAGATCAAAGCAGAAAGAGGGAGTTGAGCGTGACACCAACCAATTCGCCGTCCGCACCAGGCGGTATGCTGCGCGTTCTGGGCATCACATTTGGGGTCGCCGTCGCGCTGGGAGCAACGATTGGCGCCGGCATCATGCGGACTCCGTCGCAGATAGCCAATCGCATGCCCAGTATGTGGTTGATCATGCTGGCATGGGCGGCTGGCGCGCTTTATTCGCTCTTGGGAGCGTTCTCTCTCGGTGAGCTGGGCGCGATGATTCCCAGTTCCGGGGCTTTCTATACCATCGCGCGCAGAGCCTATGGCGACTACGTCGGCTTCGTGGTGGGTTGGACCGACTGGGTCGGTCAATGCGGGTCCGGCGCCGCAGCGGTGATTCTGGCAGGAGAGTACGGCCGCGACCTCGTGCCTACCCTGAGTCATCCAATTCTAACCGCGACGATCATGGCCGGCGTGATCGCGCTGTTGCAATGGCGAGGCATTCGTTGGGGAAGCCGATTCCAAAACGTTACCAGCGCAATCACCGCACTGGTATTTTTTGGACTCATCGCAGCGGCCTATCGATGGCCGCATCGTCTGCCGGCGGTCAGCGCCCCGGTCGCCATGATTCCTACCGGGTGGCCGTTCGTACTGTCCTGTGTTCTCGTGCTCCAGGCTGTCATCTACACGTTCGATGGATGGTATTGCTCCCTCTATTTCGGCGACGAGATCAAGAATCCAGGTCGCGAGATGCCACGTTCGATGTTGAGTGGTGTGCTGTTGCTCAGCGCGATTTACCTGCTGACGAACGCCGCTCTATTTCATGTCCTGGGGATTGCCGGAGTCGCAAAAGAAAATCTCCCTGTGGCGGCTCTGGGGGCCTCGATCTTCGGCGAGCCGGGGAACACGGCTGTGCGAGCGCTGATGGTGCTTGCACTGGCCGCGCTCGCCCATAGCTCCTTTCTCGCCGCGACACGGGTTCTGTATGCGATGAGCAGAGACGGCTGGGGAGCGCGCGGCATTGCTCGTGTGAACCAAGGTGGGACACCGTCCGTCGCCCTGTTTCTGACCACCTGTATCACGATGGTTTTCCTTCTGTCAGGATCTTTCGACAGAGTCATTGCGGTGACGACGTTCTTTTTCGTGGCTAGATATGCGTTGTCCTACTTTGCCGTCTTCACGCTTCGCAGACGGGAGCCGGGCACGCCGCGTCCCTATCGCGCATGGGGCTATCCCTGGACGACCGGCGCCGCGGTCGCTGCGTCGGCCGCCTTTCTAGTTGGAGTGATCGCCAGCGACACGCGGAATAGCGTGTACAGTCTTATCGTTCTGCTGGCGAGCTATCCTGTCTATCGCCTGGCGCAGACGAAAATCAGTCCGGCATAACTCCGTACATCAGCGCGAGTCCTTGAGAATTTCTCGGGCGGCATTTGCGCCCGAAGCGCCGGTCATCCCGTTGCCGGGATGCGTGCCCGAGCCGCAAAGGTACAGCCCGTTCACCGGCGTACGATAACGCGCCCAGCCAAGCTGAGGCCGCATGGTGAAAATCTGATCGAGCGCGAGTTCACCATGGAACGGATGCCCACCAGTGAGCCCGTACGTGGTCTCAAGATCTTTCGGAGTCAATATTTGCCGTGCGAGAATCTTGCCCGGAAGATCCGGCGCATACGCGGCAAGCGTCTTGACGATCGTATCGGCGAGCGCGTCGCGCTGTTGGTCCCAATTGCCTTGCTTTAGGTGGTACGGGGCGAATTGCATGTAGATAGACATTACGTGATTTCCCGCCGGCGCAAGCGAGTCATCCAGAATCGAGGGGATCGAAATATCCAAATACGGCGCGCGAGAAAACTCACCGTACTTGGAATCGTCGAACGCGTGCTCGAGATAGTCGATTCCGGGACCGATGTGAATTCTCCCCGCCAGCGCGGAGATTCCTTCGGCCGAACTGCGGAGCGCTGGGAAGGTCGGTAGCGCCTCGAGCGCAAGGTTCAGTTTGGCCGCGGTGCCATTGGCGCGGTAATGCTGCAACTTCGTGACGAAACTCGGCGGCAAATGCACGGGATCGAGCAGCCCGAGCAGGGTGCGCTGCGGATCTGCGCCGGAAACCACTCGCTTCGCCGCAATCTGCTCGCCGCCACGAAGCACCACTCCCGCGGCTGCCCCGTTCTGAACGACAATTCGGTCCACTTCCGCGTTTGTGCGAATCTCCGCGCCGGCTTGCCTGGCCGCGGCGGCCATCGCCGACGTGAGAGCGCCCATCCCGCCGCGCGGGAATGCAGAGTTCCCCACCGGGTACGGGTCCGACGCAGCTCGCAAGAGCAGGAGCGCCGTAGAACCAGCGGACCATGGGCCCATGGCCGCGCCGTAAATCCCGCGAGCCGCAATCGCGGCCCGCAGCAACTCAGTTTCAAAGAAATCAGCTACGAAGTCCGCGACGGCCATGGGCCCCCATCGCAGGACGCGCATCATTTCTTTCTTGCCGAGACCGCGAAACTTGCGCCCCAGTTTCAAAAGCCTCCAGAGGTCTTCTCTTGACGGCTTTTCGATCACAGGCGGCGTCAGTGTCAACAACTCGCTCAGAATTGGCGCCGTACGCTGGAGTATTTTGTGAAGTTCGACATATTTCTCGGCGTCCTTGTTCGAGAACTGCTCGATTTGCCCCGCCGCGGCGATCGGATCGCTCGCGAGGACCAAAGCGCGACCGTCCGGGGAGGGTGCAAACAACCGCACGGGCGATTCGAGTTCTTCCCATCCCTGCCTGGCGAGCTGCATGTCTCGCACAATGGAGGGAAGCAGCGGACCTCCGGCATGCGCGAGGGTGGAGCAGCGGAATCCTGGATGAAATTCCTCGGTAACTGCTGCGCCGCCCACCGTTCCGCGGCGCTCGAGGACAAGCGGCTTCAGGCCCATTCGAGCGAGATAAAACGCGGTGACCAGCGAGTTGTGCCCGGCACCAAGAATGACGATTTCTCGCGCGGCCGCCACGCTTAGTGTTTCCCCTTCCCCGTGTCTTTCAGGATTTCCAGGGCTGCCAGGCGGCCGGGCGCGCCCATTATCCCGCCTCCCGGATGCGTTGCCGACCCGCACATATATAGTTTGCGAATCGGCGTGCGGTAACGCGCCCACCCGGTTACAGGCCGCAGGAAGAATAGCTGTTCGAGCGAAAGCTCTCCCTGAAAAATATTTCCCTCGGTCAAGCCCGTTTGGCGCTCGATATCGAGCGGCGTGATGACTTGCTTGCCGGCGATGATGGACTTCAAGTTCGGCGCGTATTCCGAAATCGTTTCGATCACGGCGTCGCCGAACGCATCGCGTTGTTCGTCCCAGGTGCCTTTGCTCAGTTTGTACGGCGCGTATTGCACGAAGCACGACATGACGTGTTTTCCTGGCGGCGCGACGGAAGGATCCGTCAGCGAAGGAATTACCATGTCAATGTAGGGCCGCCGGGAAAACTCGCCGTACTTCGCCTGATCGTAGGCGCGCTCCAGATACTCCGTCGAAGGAGAAATCGAAATCGCGCCGCGCAGATGGCGGCCGGGCCCCGGCAGGCACTTGAAATCCGGAAGCGCGTCGAGCGCGAGATTCACCTTCCCGGACGATCCCCGGTATTTATACCGGCGAACTTCTTCGATGAAATCGTCCGGCAGTTCGCGGGATTCGATTAATTTCAAGAATGTGAGGTTTGGATCCACGCTCGAGGACACCGCGTCCGCGTGAATTTCCTCGCCGCTCTCGAGCACGACGCCCCGCGCCGTGCCGTTTTTCACGAGGATGCGCGCGACCGGGGCCTCCGTTCGAATTTCGGCGCCCGCCTCGCATGCCGCCCGACCGATCGCATTCGAAATGGCACCCGTACCGCCTCGGCTGAATCCCCAGGAACGAAACGCTCCGTCAATTTCGCCCATATAGTGGTGCAGCAGCACGTACGCGGTGCCGGGCGAGCGAATGCCCAGAAACGTGCCGATGATTCCCGAAGCCGACATGGTGGCCTTCAGCACGTCCGTCTCAAACCACTGGTCGAGAAAATCAGCGGCGCTCATGGTCATGAGCTGGACGAGGTTGTACTGGTCCTCCGCCGGGAGCGACTGAAATCGTTTGCCGAGATGGGCGAGCTTCTTCCAATCGCGCGGATCGAGTGAAGTTGGATCAGGAGGAACCATACCCAGGATCGGCTTGACGAACCGGCACATCGCGATCATAGACTGAGCGAAATCGTCGTATGCCTCGGCGTCAAGCCTGGAATGGCGCTGGAGTTCGCGGCGCGTCTGCGCATGATCGTTCACGCGCCAGAGATAATTCCCGTCGGGCATGGGCGTCATCGTGCCGTCGAGGGGAAGAATCTCCAACCCATGGCGAGGTAAGTCGAGGTCGCGAATAATCTCCGGACGCAGCAGTGACACAACGTACGAAAAGACGGAGAACTGGAAGCCCGGCACAATTTCTTCCGTAACCGCAGCGCCGCCGAACACGTGCCGCCGCTCAACGACGAGGACTTTCTTGCCTCGGCGGGCGAGATAGGCCGCGTTGACCAAGCCGTTGTGCCCGCCGCCGATCACGATCACATCGTATGTCTTGGGCATGGAGACTGTACGCAATTCGCGCGTTATTTGCAGGCGCGTTGCGAGAGACGGTGCATTCTACAAGTCCGCGCAGAGAGCCACAACAACACGCTCACGTACCTTGCGAGGAACGCAACCCGCGCACTATACTCCGCGCGCTGGTCCGCTGGGCTGGATGCAACCGGGAGAATCGCCGTGCCGATTGGAACTGCAGTTCACCAGAACGCTCTTCGCCTGTGCGAAAGCCTGAACTTCCGCGAATGGTCGGGATACTACGCGGCCAGCGTCTATGAGACACATCACGAGCACGAGTACAACGCGATACGCAACGCTGCCGCGATGATTGATGTGTCGCCCCTATTCAAGTACCGCATCAGCGGAAACGACGCGACCAAGTTCGTGAACCGCGTGATCACGCGGGACATCCATCGAGTGGCCGTCGGCCAGGTCATTTATTGTTGCTGGTGCGACGAGCAGGGAGAAGTGATTGACGACGGCACGGTCTCGCGCCTGAGTGAGAATCTCTATCGCTGGACGGCCGCCGATCCCAGCATGCGGTGGTTCCATCAAAACGCGCTCGGCCTTGACGTGGTCATCGAAGACATTTCCAGTCAGGTTGCGGCGCTCGCAATTCAGGGGCCGACGGCAGGAAGGCTGCTCAAGCGGGTCTCCGACGCCGACATCGCAAATCTGAAATATTTTCGGCTCACGCACGGAACCATCGCGGGCGTGGATGTGGATATTTCCCGCACCGGCTACACCGGAGACCTCGGCTATGAAATCTGGATACCGTGGAACGACGCGCCAAGGGTTTGGGATGCCCTGATCGAGCAGGGCGGGCCATTCGATCTGCACCCGGCAGGAATGCTGGCGCTGGACGTGGCGCGAATAGAAGCAGGGCTGATTCTGATCGAGGTGGATTACTTCAGCAGCAAGAGAGCATTGATCGAATCGCAGAAGTATTCACCCTACGAAATTGGGCTGGGGCGGTTGGTGGATTTGCGAAAGGAACATTTCATCGGACGCTCGGCACTCGAAGAAAAACATCGAATCGGCCCGAAACGCCTCCTGACCGGTCTCGATATCAATTGGGACGACGTCGAGCGCCTCTACGATTCGATTGGGCTGGCTCCGCAAGTGCCGAGCACGGCATCCCGCGTGGCTGTTCCTGTCTATCGCGGGGGTTCTCAGGTCGGGAAAGCCACTTCCACAACGTGGTCGCCGTCACTTAAGCGAATGATCGCACTCGCCAGCGTCCGCCAGGAACATGCTTCGCCTGGCACAGAACTTCAGATGGAGATGACGGTCGAGGCAGTGCGCCATAAAGTGCGCGCGACGACAAGAGAATTGCCGTTCTTCAACCCGCCTCGAAAGACGGCCACTCCGATCGTTTAGGCGATCCTTGCGGATCGATCGCCACTTGTCTACCGAAGTGCTGGTGACGGAGCTGAATTCTCATCCGAGCCACTCGGTGTTCGTTTCCCCACCCATGACGATGATTCCGATGCCGGACATCGCCTCGCTCGTGCCGGCTGCGCGCGGCGCACGAAACGCGTCACCAGAATATCCGCATCGTCGCCGAGCTTCCGTTACGAAGCGTAGGGTTCCACTCCTGCGTGCGCGTTTTTCAACTCTTTTTAGCGCGTCTGCCAGTAGAGCCAGGCCGGCGTCTTCGAATTCTTCATCAAGTAGTCGCTGTAATCTTCCTTCGTCGCGAAGCCGTGCGCTTGGATGTTCGCGGCGACCGTCGGATCCAGCACCCGCATGGCCGAGCCGTTGCCCGTCGAGAAGAAATGCGTGAGCCAGCCCTTGATCACGTCGTGGATCGGCAGCAGGCTGAACCGGCAAATGTCGCTTAAACTCCAGCCGCTCTGGATGCTGATGAGCTTTCGTCAGGTTTGAAACCATGCGGCACGTGTAGCGGCTTCCATCCCCCGGGAAGCTTATCGTCGGTCTCTGGAAAGCAAATGTTGTTGAGCGTTGTCAACGGCTGGCCTGTGCCAGCGTGAATGGCGCGGCCACAGGCAGGAGCGACGAGGCGAATCATTCCAGTCGTGGGAGCCTTAGGTTTGGAAGCTATCGAGCGCCGATTCTTCATCGGAGAAATCTTCGAATATTTTGTAGAGGCTGGTCAGCTCCATGAGGTATTGGACCTGTTTGCTAAGATTGACCATCTTTAGTTCCCCGCCAGCCTTTCGGACCGTCACGTAAGCCCAGGCCAGCGCGCCGATTCCCGAACTATCCAGGTGTTTCACGTCGCACAGGTTTAGCAGAAGCCTCTTCTGGCCCTTCGCCAGTAAGTCGCGGAACAACTCGTGCAATGCTTCCGCCTCCGCCCACATGACCGATCCCGTGATTGTGACCAAAGTCACGGGGCCGACCTGGCGAACCGATACGTTAAAGCCCATGGTTCAACCCTGTCGTATTCAGGATGGCTGGGCGCTTCATTTCGTATACATCCACGTCGTGATCATAATACCTGGCCGGGCGCGATGGAAGGATGGAGGACATCAAAATACGTAGGAATTCCGGGTTTACAGGCGCAATAGTCACATGTAGTATGGCGAGTTCGCAATCAAAGATGGATTCCAAGAGGGTGATTTGTCGTTGCCCGCATTCCGTGTGAACCGTTGGCTTCGCGTCGCAATGATTCTCGGGGTGATCGTCCTCGCGGGGGCGATCCTGGGTCGCACGATGCCTGCCGAGGACTCTCCTGCGGCGACGCAGTCGGCCGCGCAGACTTCTCCGGTTTTCACGACGGCGCATCGTACCGTCGGCGACGCGGTTCGGGAGTTCTTCGGCGCGCGCTCGAAACCAGTACAGCCCATCGCCTACACCCACAAAGTGCATCTCGCCAACGGGATGCAGTGCACCGACTGCCATGTCGGAGTGGATCAAGGTCCCGATGCCAGAATCCCGAGCGTCAATTTCTGCATGACGTGCCATCAGGTGATCGCCACGAACAAACCGGAGATCAAAAAGCTCGCCGCCTACCGCGCGCGCGGCGAGGACATTCCGTGGCAGCGCGTTTACGGGTTCGAACTGTCCGCGCACGTGAAGTTCAATCACGCGCCGCACATTCGCGCGGGAGTGGACTGTGCCAAATGCCACGGCGACATGCACACACAGACTGTCGCCGAGCGTAAAGTCGATCATACGATGGGTTTTTGCGTGCAGTGCCACCGCGAGCAGAACGCCCCAGTGGATTGCGTTGCGTGTCATTTTTGAGTTGTTGTCGCCCTATGGCGGCGAGAAAAAAAGCCTGCCGGCGCCCGCAACTGAATTCGAAGGTACGGGCGCTGGATTGAGTACGATGAACGGTGGAATCCAATACATCGAACTGGATGGCCCGCGCGGACGTCGCGCGGCAGCCGACGATCCGATTTGTTTTGTCGGCGCGCGTGCCCCGACGAGGGAAGGTGGCGCCCGTCGCGAGCCGAGCGACCTCTTGGTCAGCCGATGCTCGATGCTGTCTGACGCCACACTCAAACGGGCAGGTATCGGGCCATCGAAGCGTCTTAGCGTGCCAAGAAAATTTGGTTCTAAGCGATTAGAAACAAATGGTCCCTACGCTTACGAAGCAACACGCAATATCGAAGCTCTCCTGACGCTGCCAAGCGCGTTTTTTGCCGGTCAGGAATTTGAATGTAGCAACTAGGGAAGACATGCAACGTCGCGATTTCTTGAAAATTTCAGCGGCAGGCGGGGCCGCGGCGGCTCTGGAGGGCTGCGGCAACCCCGACCACCAGCTCATCCGGTTTATACCGGAAGAGGATTTGCTTCCCGGGATCTCAACCTGGAAGCCAAGCGTTTGCACGCTCTGCCCCGCCGGCTGCGGCCTTCTGGTTCGCGTGATGCAGGGAGAAGCCGAAGTCGTGCGCCACGGCCAGCTCGGAATCCTGAAGATGGGCCTCGCGAAAAAGATCGAGGGCAACCCCGCGCATCCAATCAATCAAGGAAAGTTGTGCCCTCGTGGCCAGGCGGGCTTACAGGTCACCTATCACCCCGACCGCATCAAAGCACCGCTCGCGCGTTCCGGTCCGCGAGGCTCGGGCCAGTTTAAGGAAATCACCTGGGACGAGGCGATCAAGCAACTCGTCTCGCAATTGAGCGGGTTGCAGACAGCTAAAGAGCAAGGCCGACTGGCGCTGCTCACGTCTCCGCTGCGGGGAGGGCGGCGCACGGTTCTGGATAGCTTTGCGACCGGATTCAAGAGCGCGCCTCCTATCGAGTTCGAATTCTTTGACAACCGCGTGCTCCAATCAGCGAATTTGCAAAGCTTCGGATACGCTTCGCTTCCGACGGTCGACCTTGCACAATCGAACTACGTCATCTCCTTCGGCGCCGATTTTCTGGGCACCTGGAATTCGCCGGTGGCCCAATCCATCGGCTACGGCCACATGCGCAAGGGCCGTCCCGGCCAGCGCGCCAAGTTTGTACAGATCGAGTCGCGAATTTCGCAGACGGGCGCGAGCGCAGACGAATTTATTCCATGCCCGCCGGGCGCGGAAGGATTGTTTGCACTGAGCCTCGCACATGTCATCCTGCGCGACAAGCTTCGTCCCGTCGGTGCCGCGGGCCACGCAGGCTCGTTAGTAGAAGGCTGGTCGCAAGGCCTCTCGGACTACGCGCCAGAGAAAATCGAAAAGCAAATCGGTGTCCCCTCAGCGACGATCGTCAGAATCGCTCACGAAGCCGCCGGGAATGCACCAGCCGTCGCGCTGATTGGCGACGCAGGGACGGCGCAGACCAATGGGCTTTTCAACGCCATCGCCGTGAATGCCCTGAATGCGCTGGCGGGAAGTGTCGGTGAGCCCGGCGGGATTTCGTTCAGCCCTACATGGAATGCAAAGCCAGCCCCGTCGGAAACGAACGTCGGCGGGGTGGATTCGGTCCAAAAACTGGTGGCGCAGCTCCAGTCTGGGTCAGACTCAGCCAAGGTCCTTTTAGTGTTCAACGCCAACCCGGCGTTTGCAACGCCGGCCGCTTGGGGCGTGCGCGAGGCTCTCGACAGAGTACCTTTCATCGCGAGCTTTGGAAGTTTCGTGGACGAAACCAGTGCGCTCGCGGATTTGATTCTGCCCGATCACTCGCCGCTGGAATCATGGCTCGACGACGTTCCTGCGTCCGGCTCCGCACGGACCGTCGTGAGTCTCGCGCCGCCTGCGATGAATCCGCTGCACGATACGCGCTCCATGCCGGATGTCCTTCTCGATGTCGCGCAACAACTGGGTGGTGACCTGGCCAAGGCTCTGCCGTGGAAGACGTACGACGAGGCACTCAAGGCGATGTTCACGACGCTGCACAAAGAGAAAGGCGGCGGGACCGCAAAAGACCCGGAGGAGTTCTGGAAGAAAGCGCAGGAGCAAGGAGGCTGGTGGAGCGTCGATGACAAACTTTCCGCTCAAGCCGCTGGAAAATCCTCTGGCTCTCCGATGAAAAACACCCCGCCTCAATTCGACGGCAGCGCCGACGAATTTCCGTTCCACTTCCTACCGTTCGCTTCGCAGCTGTTCTATGACGGCTCGCTTGCTCACCTGCCGTGGATGCAGGAAGCGCCCGACCCACTCTCCACCGTCATGTGGGGTACTTGGGTTGAGATCAACCCGCGGACCGCTGAGAAACTCGGCGTCCAGCAGGGCGACACGGTCGAAGTCGCGTCCCAGCATGGCAAGCTTCAGGCGCCTGCGCTCGTCACGCCGACGATTGCGCCAGACGTGATTGCCATGCCAATCGGCCAGGGCCATGACAATTTCACGCGTTACGCCAGCGGCCGCGGCGCGAACCCGATTTCGATTCTCGCGTCCATGACTGACTCTCACACAGGATCGCTTGCGTGGGCGGCCACACGCGTGAAACTGACTCGCGTCGGCGAGGGGAAAATCGTGATGTTCGGCGCCAGCCTGACCGAACAATCGCCGGAACTCAAGCATCGCTGAGAAAGGTCTAAGAACCAATGGCGCATCAATGGGGCATGGTGATCGATCTGGACCGCTGCACGGGGTGCGAGGCCTGCGTTGTGGCGTGCCATGCGGAGAATAATATCTCGACAGTCGGCGAAGACCAGGCGGCGCGCGGGCGCGCCAAGCACTGGATTCGCGTCGAACGCTATTACGAGGGCGAATTCCCCAACGTGAAGACGAAGTTCATGCCGGTCCTCTGCCAGCAGTGCGACGCCGCACCGTGCGAGCCCGTCTGCCCGACCTTCGCGAGCTATCACACGATCGAGGGTTTGAATGGCCAGGTTTACAACCGCTGCATCGGCACGCGTTATTGTGCGAACGCTTGTCCGTACAATGTTCGCTTCTTCAATTTCTACAATCCGGTCTGGGACAAGCCTCTAAACTTGCAGCTCAACCCCGATGTTTCGGTGCGGGAAGTCGGGGTGATGGAAAAGTGTACGTTCTGCGTGCAGCGCATTAAGGCCACCGAGGTTCAGGCATTGGCCGAAACGCGCGAAGTAAAGGACGGCGAAATCCAGCCGGCCTGCGTCCAGTCCTGCCCCACAAAGGCAATGGTGTTTGGAGATTTGAGCGATCCCCAGAGCGAGGTTTCGCGACTCGCACGTTCGAACCGTGGCACAAAGCTTCTCGGCGAAGTGGGAACGCTGCCCAAGGTCACTTACCTACAACGGGATTCATGGCATGCCGGCGAAGACGCCTGAACAAATTAACGAGGACCTGTTGCGCCCGCTGGAGGGCGCATCGGGACGCTATCTAACGGCGCTCGCATTCTTCGCCGGGATCGTTGTTGCGGCGTTCTGCGCGTTTGGTTGGCAGATTTATAGCGGCATCGGCGTCGCGGGGATTCGGCGTCCGGTCTTTTGGGGCTTCTACATCACGAATTTTGTTTTCTGGATTGGTCTCAGCCATGCCGGCACGCTGATTTCCGCCATTCTGCGCCTCGCAAATGCGACATGGCGCCGCCCCGTCACACGCTGCGCGGAAGTGATCACCGTCTTCGCGCTCTCGATTGGCGCCACATTCCCGGTCATTCATCTCGGCAAACCGTGGCTCGCCTTCTGGCTGTTCCCTTACCCGAGTGAGCGCGGTCTGTGGCCAAACATTCGCTCGCCTTTGCTGTGGGACTTTTTCGCTATCAATACATATCTGCTCGGCAGCGTCACCTTTCTGCTGCTGCCGATGATTCCGGATATGGCCCTGATTCGCGATCGCGCGACCGGCCTGCGCCAGAAATTCTATTCGGTCGCCGCCATCGGCTGGCGTGGCACTCCGAAGCAGTGGCACCGGCTGGAATCCGCAATGCAGATAATGGCCGTCGTCGTCATTCCCGTTGCGGTTTCCGTGCACAGCATCGTGTCCTGGGATTTCGCGATGGCACCCGTACCGATGTGGCATTCGACAATTTTCGCGCCTTACTTCGTTGCCGGAGCAATTTTCAGCGGTATCGCGGCCCTGATCATCGCCATGGCGCTGCTGCGGAAATTCCTGCACCTCGAGGAGTATCTGCTTCGCGTGCACTTCGAGAACCTCGGAAAGCTTCTGCTGGTGATGAGTCTCCTATGGTTCTACTTTGTTTTCTCGGAGCGGCTAACGGCCTGGTATGGCAACGAGCCTTCCGAGATGACTGTTTTCTGGGTCACGCAGACGGGCTCCTTTTCGCCGCTGTTCTGGTTAATGGTGTTCTGCAACTTCATCGTGCCCTTCCCGATCCTGGCGATCAAGAAATTGCGAACGATCACGGGCACGGTGATCGCATCCATCGGCGTCGTGATCGGCATGTGGCTTGAGCGGTTCTTGATCATCGTGCCCTCGCTCTCGCACAAATATCTGCCCTATAGCTGGGGCACCTACCGGCCCACATGGGTCGAGATCACCATCACCGCGGGAACATTTGCCGCCATGGCGCTGCTCTATATGCTGTTTGCGAAAACCGTGCCCATCATTTCGATTTGGGAACTCAAGGCAGGAGAGCATCCCATCGCTGAGCATGCGCCTACGCTTGCGCAAGCCGCTGAGGAAGGGGCCGACTGACGTGGCTGCGCTCAATTCCATCTACGGCCTGTTTCCCGGACCCGACGCAGCGGAACGCGGCATGAACGCGCTTCGCGCCGCAGGAGTCGGGCCCCAGAACATTATCGTCCTGTCGGCTCAACCGTTTGATGAATACTCATTCACGCGGGCTGATCACAAAACGGTGATGCCCTGGATCGCCACGCTGGGAGGCCTCGTGGGCGGCGTCTCAGGATATTTGCTCGCGCGTTACACGCAGGTGGCCTATCCCATCATGACCGGAAACATGCCGCTCGTATCTCCCTGGCCAACCGCGATCGTTACGTATGAGCTGACAATGTTCGGTGCTGTCCTCACTACTGTCATCGCGCTTCTGATTACAGCGCGTCTTGCCAGACGCAGGCCAGGGCCATACGACACGGAGATTTCAAACGGCAAGATCCTAATCGGCGTCGTCGATCCCTCCGATGCGGCGCGGCCCGATTTGGAAAGGCGTCTACTCGGCGCCGGTGCCGTGCAGGTAAAGTCCACCGGCCTTGCCTCGAGTTAATTTCGTTCAATTGCCATGCTTGCGCTGAATGAATTCGCCGCGGGGCAACAACATCGAAAGAATTCTGCGACGGGTCATCCTCGGCTCGCATCTCCTCAGTAGGACGATTGGTTCATGGGGGAGGCGCTTTCGTGACACGACAAGCATTGCGATGCGTTCAATTGAAAATGATGGATGCCCTTGCGCGCGTTTTCCCCGAAGGCTCCGAACTCGACACCATCTTTTGGTCGTACGATGACTGGCGCGAGGCCCGGGAGAAAGTTCTCGCCGCCAAAGCCGAGAAGCTAGCCCCTTGCAAAGTTCCTCACCCCAAGACCTGATCCGAGGCCGAGGGACCTCGTTCGCGCCTTCCTAACTGGCGCTGGCTCAGCCAATTCGCTGGCCTGCGTAGCCATGCGACTGAACTCGCTTCGAGCCGCGGCGATGACAGGTATCGTACCTGTTATGATGGACATCCTGACTTACATCCAGGAAGCGGTGTCTTGCGTACAGAGAATGTCATTCCGGAGGCTTCAGCAAAGCGTGCGATCGGAGTCATTTGCGCGATCCCGGCCGAACCTTTCGAAACGATTTGGGTTCGAGCGCTGTCTATTCATAAGCGGGGTAGATGAATGCTCTTGTACTTGCTGGCGTTCGTGGGCGGCGTACTGACGATCGTCAGCCCGTGTATTTTGCCCGTGCTGCCCTTCGTATTTTCCCGGGCAGACCAGCCTTTTCGGCGTAGCGGATTGCCTCTTCTGGCGGGGATGGCGGTCACCTTTGCTCTCGTCGCAGCGGTGGCTACGTTTGCCGGCGCCTGGGTGGTTCGCGCGAACCAGATCGGCAGAATCCTGGCGATGGTGATTTTCGGCATACTGGGGCTCGCGCTGCTGTTTCCTGGCATCGCCGAGTATCTGTCTCGACCGTTTGTGCGACTCGGCGGGCGAGTTCAGGGCCAGGACAATCAAAAGCCGAGCGTCGGACGGTCGTTGCTGCTTGGCGTGTCTACAGGTTTGCTCTGGGCTCCGTGCGCAGGACCAATTCTCGGATTGATCCTCACGGGTGCGGCCATCGAGGGAGCCAGTGCTCACACCGCTTTCCTGCTGGTTGCGTTCGCGGCCGGTGCGGGTTGTTCGCTCGCGGTCGCTTTGCTTGCGGGAAACAGAGTGTTTGCGCTGATGAAGCGGTCTTTGGGCGCGGAAGAATGGATTCGCCGTGGTCTGGGCGTCGCGGTTCTGGTGGGCGTAGTCGCAATTGCCTCGGGGTGGGATACAGGCGTTTTGCGGCGAGTTTCGCTCGCCAGCACTGCTGGACTCGAGCAGCGTTTAGTCGATCGCTTCCGCCCGGTCGCATACGCGCGCGGTAGCGCGGCAGCGGAGCCTGCTGCACAAGTTCAGTTGGATAACGAAGGTCCTTTTCCTGGCGTTGATGGCGCCGTTGCGTGGCTGAACTCCCGGCCTCTGACTCGCGAGAGCCTGAAGGGCAAAGTAGTCCTCATCGATTTCTGGACTTATTCGTGCATCAATTGCCTTCGCGCGATTCCTTACGTGGAGGCCTGGTCGGAGAAGTACAGAAATGACGGGCTCGTCGTAATCGGAGTGCACACACCGGAGTTTGCCTTTGAAAAGGATCAGGCTAACGTCTCGAAGGCCGTGCAGGACCTGAAAATCACATACCCGGTGGCGATCGATAGCAACTACGCAATCTGGAAGGCTTTTCACAACGAATATTGGCCCGCGCACTATTTCATCGACGCGCAGGGAACGGTTCGCTACCACCATTTTGGCGAGGGCGAGTACGACCAGTCCGAACAAGTGATTCAGCAATTGCTGAAAGAAAGGAACGCAAATCTGAACGTGGGTGGATTCGTCCAGGTCAGCGCGTCAGGCGCGCTGGCCGCCGCCGACGTGGATGATATTCAATCGCCAGAAACGTATATTGGATATGGGCGGCAAGAAAACTATGTCTCTCCCGAGAAGATCAAACAGGATGCGCCCGGCGTCTACACCGCGCCTGGGCGGCTAGACGTAAACAATTGGGGATTGGCCGGAAAATGGGACGTTGGCAGCGAACGAGCGATGCTTCTGGCAGCCCCCGGCAAGATTATTTTTCGGTTTCACGCGCGAGATTTACACTTGGTATTGGGACCAGGCAAGGACGGTCGCCCCATCCGCTTCCGCGTGCTTCTGGACGGCAGCCCGCCGCTCGACGATCACGGAGTTGACGTGGATGGCCAGGGGAACGGGACGGTGAACGAATATCGTCTCTACCAGTTGATCCGGCAAAAAGGCAAGGTTGAGGATCGGACTTTTCAAATCGAGTTTCTGGATCCCGACGTCCAGGCATTTGCTTTCACGTTCGGCTAGGTTCGAATAAGGGAGGTCGCAATGTTTCAATCAGACTTGGAAAATGAAAGCTCGCGACGGTCCGTGGGACGAAGGACGTTCCTGCTGGCATCCGGCGCCGCGGTGGCTGGCCTTGCATTCTGGCGCTACGAGCGACCGCAACCCGCCCGCGCGGAGCCTGCGCCCGCGGCGATGCCCAAGCAGGTCACCATCGTTGAATTTACGGATGATGGCGAGCGAAAAGGAACGGTTTCGGTTCCCGCCATTCAAAAAACGGACGCGGAGTGGAGGAAGCAATTGTCGCCCGAGTCCTTCGAAGTCGCCCGGCACGCGGGGACAGAGAGAGCGTTTAGTGGAGACCTTTTGAACGTTCACGACAAAGGCGTATTTCGCTGCATCTGTTGCGACACCGCGGTGTACAGTTCGGCGACGAAGTTCGAATCCGGCACCGGCTGGCCGAGCTTTTGGGCGCCGATTGCCAAAGAGAATATCGTGGAATTGGGGGACAATAGCCTGGACATGGAGCGCACAGCCGTTTCCTGCCGGAGATGCGACGCGCATCTGGGCCACGTGTTCAACGACGGACCGCGCCCGACGGGTTTGCGCTATTGCATGAACTCGGTCGCAATGAGATTCGCCAAAGGCTAATCGAAGCAGTCTGGCTGCTTCGAGAAATACGCCCCACGATGAGGATGTAGGAAGGAGGATGGGAAGATGACTCGATATCGAAGATTTTCACTAATCATGCTCGCGAGCTCTCTGGCATTGATCGCGGCGATCGGTTGCAACACTGCGACGGCGGCAAATGCACTTCCGGATCCGAAAGTGGACGAATCGCCCGCCGCTACGAAAGGTCAGGAAACAGTCGTCCTCTCCGGAGGATGCTTTTGGGGAATTCAGGCGGTATTTGAACACGTGAAGGGGGTCAACAAAGCGACTGCGGGCTATTCCGGCGGTAACGTAAAGAGTCCGAGCTACGAGGACGTCAGTAGCGGCGAAACGGGACACGCCGAATCCGTCGAGGTCCTCTACGATCCGTCGAAGATTACTTTCGGTCAGCTGTTGAAGGTGTTTTTCTCCGTGGCGCACGATCCGACGCAGCTCAATCGGCAAGGCCCGGACGTAGGGACGCAGTATCGGTCGGCGATCTTCTTCTCGAATCCGGACCAACAGCGAATCGCCCAAGCCTACGTGGACCAACTGACCCAGGCAAAGGTGTTTTCAAACCGGATCGTGACGCAGATTCTTCCGGAAAAAGCGTTCTATCGTGCTGAGGAATACCACCAGGATTATGCCGTTCATCATCCGGATAATCCCTACATCATGATGAACGATCTCCCGAAGGTCGCTAATCTGAAAAAGCAGCTTCCCGATCTTTACGTGAGTCGGTAGCGGCGAGCGAGCCTCTCGTTTGGGTTCTCGATCCCATGCGCCGCGAGAAAACACCTGTAACTCGAACTCCGTTACGGCGAGATCAGTGGCAATACCCGCTCGCGTTCGCGGACGATTACTGCACCTTGTGGCTCAAGCCCCATATGTACGCCGCAACCGCCGATACCTGATCGGCGGAAAGCTGCGCGCCACCCATCGGCGGCATCGGACTGCGAAATTGTTTTGGTTGTGACACGCCATCGGTAATCGTTTTCGCGATTCCGGCGTAGCTGCCGTCGCTCCACAACCATTTCTCGCCCGTCAGGTCAGGACCGAGCGTGGTTCCCTCGGCGCTCTGACCGTGGCAGCCGGTGCATGCCGCCCCGCCGACCTGCCCCCGATAAATTTGCGCTCCAAGCGCGACCATTTGAGGCGTTGCTCCTTGCGGAACCGGACCGCCAGTATTTGCGGCTGCGGCGGCGTCCGGGTTGGTGCCCTCCGGTGGTTTGGACGGAGCCGCAACCACCTCACCGGCGGGAGCAGTAGCGCTTGGACACGAAGTGATTTTGGCGCCAGCGTTAGCCGAGCCGCCAAGATAGATGATCCGATAGATGCGCCCAGCCACATCATCGGAAACGTACAGAGCACCCTCGGGTCCCACGGCAAGACCGCTCGGACGATGCGCGGCCTTATCCGGTGACTTGATGGCCCCCGCGAATCCATCCGCAAATACCTCGCACGGGCCGGACGCGTGATCGCCCGAAAGCGGCTGAAACACTACGTTGTATCCGGCCTGCGGGTACGGCGCTCGATCCCACGAACCATGGAACGCAACAAACACGCCATTTCGGTAGCGCTCGGGAAATTGTTTTTTGTCGTAGTGCGTCATCCCGTTCGGGGCCCAATGAGCGGGAAATGCCGCGACGGGAGCAATTTTGTCCTCACAGACACCGAGCTTCTTCCCGCCGTCACCGCCGTATTCCGGTGCCAAAACCAGCTTTTGGACGAACGAGTCGAAGTAGCACTCGGGCCAACCATAGTCGCCGCCTTTTTTCAGAAGCAGCACTTCTTCGGCCGGCAGCGTGGCCTCCTGATCCGGTTTGTAAAGGTTTGGCCAGTTCGCGTGCAACTGGTCGCGCCCATGCTGCGTACCGAACAGCCGCCCTGCCCCATCGAAGGCAAAACCTTCGCCGTTGCGGATTCCGGTGGCGAAGCGCTCAGCCGCCGAAAAGACCTGGTTCGTCTTATTCGCGTCATACAGCCAGATGCCGCCTCGAGTTTCGAGTTCTTTGCAGGGGTCGGCACCGGGTGATTCGAGCGTCCGATTCTTCAGCTGGCAGGAATTACTCGGGGTGGCCACATCCACATACAGCGCCCCCTTGGAATCGATGATAAAGGGATGCATGGGATGATCCCCGGTCAAAGGCAATCCCGAGAGGATCGTAACGCCGGAGCCATTCGACACGATGGAACCTGCTGCCAATGGATATTGAACGATTCGATCATTAATCTCGGCGTAGACCGAATCCCTATACAGAGAGATTCCGGTGCCACCCGCTCCGCCGCTAGCGACGGTTTCACCGAAGCGTTCCGCTACGTCGGCCTTGCCGCTGCCCTTGGTATCTTGCAGCGCAACCAGAAACCCGCCCGCATGAGGCTTGTCGTTGCCGTAGTACCGCCCCGACCAGGTGTTCACGTAGACCACACCTGTGGGCGAGACGACAAGATGGCGCGCGTGGCCGATGCCGTCGGCAAATATCGTCGCGCAAAAACCGGCAGGCAATGCCAAACCGCTGTCATCTTTGGGGCACCCTTGAACCCCGGCGCCTTCAGCCGGACTCAAACGATGTTCGGCATGTATCCATGAAGCACCGGCCCACAACACGGCCACTGCGACGAAGATGAGGAACAGAGTCTTGAACGAGGTCGGGAATCGCATGAAGCCTCCTGAAGGCCAACGACTAGAAACAAAAATCTAACTATCGCCAAATACATCGATCGCACGGTTGTTGCCATGTCCTCACCCGCCGCGGCAGAATTTGCCGCGTCTGGCTCGCACGGTAGCTTCTCAGCCCATATCAGCTACGGGTCGACCGTCAACAACTCCTCGTAGAAGCCGCCGATCTGGCGAACTCTGTCAACGAAGTGAATCTCCAAAATCCAGTGACGCTGTTGCCCGTTTTCATCCAGACGACGCATCGGCAGGTGACTGTCAGGATGAACGTAGAGACTCACCTTGTCGCCGGCGATCTTTTCGTGAGGAAACTCACCGATCAGATGCCCCGCAATGGTGCCGCCGAACTCCCATCCGAACTTAGCCGCGAGCGATTGGGCATAGCTAAAAAGCTCGCTGCCCGTGATGTTTGGTTGCTCATGGAAATGTCGCTTCCCGTCAGCGAACGCCTCACCGACATCCATTTGCAGTTTGCGCTTTACAGGATCGGAGCCAAGGACGAAGGTGCGGCCGAAATCTGCTTCCCATTTCTCGAACACGGGCCCGAGGTCCAGAAACAGGATGTCATCCGCGCCGATCGCCAGGTCAGGCGGATTCTCGGCGTAAGGCATCAAGGTATTTCTGCCGGCACGAACGATTCGTTTGTGCCAATAGGTCTCGATTCCGTACAGTTCCCTGGCCAAAGCGTATATTTCGTCGTTCAGTTTGCTCTCGGTGATGCCTGCACGAATCAGGCCGCGCGCGTCTATTTCATGGAACAGCTTGTCCGCTTTGGCCTGAGCGGCACGAAGCTCGTTTGCGCGCTCATCTTCCGTCTCTGTCATGCAGTTCTCCGGATTCGCGAAAGCGGAACCATCGGGCGCCGAAGGGCACGCCACGCGCTCGGGATCCATGGAACGAAACCCTACGGGTCGCCACCCGCGAGCGCCGACAATCAAGCTACCCGGTGCCCACTACGAGATCGGGGTACAGACCGATTTCGTCTCGGTATAAAGATCAAGCATCTGGTGTCCCATTTCGCGACCCCAGCCGGATTGCTTGTAACCGCCGAACGGCATGGCCGAATCAAGAATGCCGTAGCAGTTGATCCAGACCGTTCCGGCTCGGAGCTCGGACGCGATGCGATGTGCCTTCTTAATGTCGCGCGTCCAGACGGCTGCCGCGAGCCCGAACTGCGTGTTGTTGGCCTTTGCGACGAGGTCGTCTACGTCGCTGAACGGCATGACCGTCACGACCGGCCCAAAGATTTCCTCGCGCACGACTTTCATTTTTTCGTTGGTGTTCACGAGCACCGTGGGCTTGACGAAATAGCCCTTGGTGCCTTCGCGGCTGCCGCCAACAGTGGCCTTCGCACCTTCCGATAGTCCGGATTCGAGATAGCTGCAAACGCGGTTGAGCTGTTCTTCGGAGACGAGCGGCCCCATCTGGGTCGTCGCGTCCATCCCAGGACCGATGCGAATCTTGGACGCGAGTTGCGAAACACCGTCAACGACTCGATCGAATTGTTGATCTTCAACGTAGAGCCGCGAGCCCGCGCAGCACACTTGGCCCTGATTGAAAAAGATAGCGTTGGCGGCGCCAGGAATGGCGCTGTCAATTTCGGCGTCCTGGAAAACAATGTTGGGAGATTTTCCGCCGAGCTCAAGCGAGACTTTTTTCAAATTTCCGCAGGCGGAATGAACGATCAGCTTTCCGACTTCCGTCGAGCCTGTGAATGCGATCTTGTCGACATTCGGATGACGAGCGAGCGCCGCGCCGGCCGTTTCGCCGTATCCGGTGACGATGTTGACGACGCCCTCGGGAAACCCGGCTTCCTCGATCAGTTCGCCCAACAGCAACGCGGTAAGCGGAGTTTGTTCAGCAGGCTTCAATACCACTGTGCAGCCGGAGGCAAGTGCCGGCGCAAGTTTCAGCGTGGCCATGATCAGCGGGAAGTTCCAAGGAATGATCTGGCCCACCACGCCGATGGGCTCGCGCAACGTATAGGCCAGGAATTTCGCGCCGTGAGCCGAGATCGGGATCGTGTTGCCTTCGATCTTCGTGGCCCAGCCGGCATAATAGCGGAGCTGGTCAATCGAAACCGGCACATCGGCGATTCGGGCGATGGCCAGCGGTTTGCCCTGGTTCAGGCACTCCAATTGCGCGAATTCCTCCGCGTGCTTCTCGAGGAGGTCCGCCAGTCTCCAGACGATGCGGCCGCGTTCCGACGGCGTGAACTTCTTCCACGGACCTCGGTCAAACGCGGCGCGGACGGCCGCCACGGCGCGATCGATGTCCTCGTGGTCGCCTTCAGCGACTTGAGCCAAAATTTCGCCGGTCGCTGGATTGTAAGTCGGGAAAGATTTGCCCGAGGCTGCATCCACCCATTTTCCGTTGATCAGCATCTGTCGCTTCTTCGCGACAAAACGGCTCACATTTTCATCGACGGGAATCGCTTGCGTAGCAGTAGCCATATTTTTTCCCTTCCATTCAGACGAATTTCGAGGTTTTCTTCATCGCCGGACTGAATCTATCGGTTGAATAGGCCGATATAAACGGCATTTCCGATAACATGCCCTTCCATCGCCTTCTGAATTTGGTCGCGGGTGGCGCCCTGCGGCAAATCCAGCTTTTGATCGAGCGCCGATAGTTCGAAGGTGTAGTGATGCGGATTCGGGGGGCCAGCGCACGGACCCTGATAGGCGGCTTTCCCGGTGATGTTCGTGCCTTGTAAGGCGCCGTTGGCCAAGGGAGCGTCCGGCGGGACGGCTTCGGCGAGCTGCATCGTATCGCCAGGAATATTGAAGACCATCCAGTGCGTGATATCGGTCGTCGCCTTCGGAATGTGCGCATCCGGATCGTGCAGAATGAGAACGAACGTCACGGTGCCTTTCGGCGCATTCATCCAGCGCAATGCCGGCGACACACCGGTCGAAATGTTCCTTGGTCCGCCAGGCGGCGGCGTGGTGGCCGAGCAGGTATATTGCGTCGGGATTCTGGCGCCGTCACTGAACGACGGACTCGATATTACCAGCCCAGGCGGCGGAGGCGCTGGCGGAGCATTTCCGGCTGGCGGCGCGGCCTGCTGAGCAGCAATCGTAAAACTGGCGGCCATCGCGACCACCAAAATAAATATCCAGCGAACCATTTGGAATTTCATTTGTGAATACCCTTTCGCATTCAAAGTATGCGGGCCCGGCGCGCAGCGCTGAGGCAGCCGCCTATTTCTTGTAACTGATATGCCAGATGGAGTTCGAACCATCGTCGGTGACCATCAACGAGCCGTCCGTCGCCACCGCAACTCCCACCGGACGACCCCAGACTTCACCCTTCTCGGTGACGAAGCCCGTGAGAAAATCCTGGTACTCGCCCGTTGCGTGGCCGTTGTGGAGTGGAACGAACACCACCTCATAGCCGGTGCGGACCGAGCGGTTCCACGAGCCGTGCTCGGCGGCGAAAATCTGTCCCCGATATTCTTTCGGGAACTGTGTCGCCTGATAAAAGGTCAGCTGGAGCGATGCGTCGTGCGGCTCCATGAGCACATCGGGAACGATCACCTTGTCCTTGAGCTCCGGGTGCTTGCCGGCAAAACGAGGGTCCTGATTTCCGCCCGTGTAATACCAGGGCCAGCCGTAGAAGCCGCCTTCCTGAATATGCGTAATGTAATCCGGAGGGAGATTGTCGCCAAGCTCGTCGCGTTCGTTCACCGACACCCAGACGTCGCCGGTGCCAGGTTGTACGGTGAGGCCAACAGGATTGCGAATCCCTGACGCGTAGACTTGCAAATCCGAACCGTCCGGATTCGCCACCAGTACGTTGGCGCGGTGAAACTCGGTTGGATCCGGATCAACGGTAGGCACGTTGGTTCGCGAACCCACGGCAATGTACATGTGCTTTCCATCGAGCGAGAAAGCGACGTTACGCGTGAAGTGGCCGCCGGTGCCAGGTTTGGCGGGTTGCCCCGGGACGTTACCCGGCGGAAGATTGGGAACAATTACTTCGGAAGGCCCGGTGGCCTTCATATCGCCGTTCCGATAGGGAAAGCGAACGACGGAATCCGTGTTGCCAACGTAAAGATACTGGGGACTCGGACCCGGCGGATAAAATGCCAGCCCAAAAGGTAGAGTAAGGCCGCTGGTGAACTCTTCGGTCTGCTGGGGCTTTCCATCGGCGGTGATGCCGCGAAACACCAGCACTTTCCCCGGATAGGTCTCGACGACGAACAGATCGCCATTCGGGGCCCGTTGAATCAGGCGGGGGTTGTTGAGTTTCTCGGCGAAGCGTTCCACCTTGAAACCGGCCGGAGCCTTGGGCCACGCATCGGCCGGCTGAGGGATCGGCGGAGTAAAGATCGCTGCGGACTTAGTCGCGTAGGGCGCCGGAAGATCCGCTGCCGTGATGTGGTGAACGTTGCCAGGGGCTTCCCCGTGGAAATCGGTGAACGGGCTTACGCCAGCGGAGCCATTCCCAGGACCTCCATCGCGGGCTCCGGCATATTCCTTCCCCGACACGAAGATCAGAACGAGCCCGATCGCGAGCACGGCCAACACGCTGCTAGAAAAGCGTTCCATCGATGGTAATTCCCCCCAGTCGCAGGTTAACAGACCTCACGGGGCGGTCTGTACTCAAAACCGCGATCCCAATCAGGATCGCGACGGAGCCGTCCGAGGCTCCGAACTGTCGTATTTCACGAGACTGAGTTGCCACCAGCCCTTGAGGGCCGGATCCCTGTTTACCTCCGGCGCGGTCCAGCCGGCACGAAACAGTTCGTCCAATTTGCGCGCGAACCGATTGAGGTAGTCGTCGCCGCCGCGTGCATCGAAATTTTCGAACAGGTATTCACACCGAATCAAGTCGCCCTCGCCCGCCCAGAATCGCACCGAGCTGCAACCGCTCCATAAAGTTCTCTGCAACAACGGTTTAATACGTATCATACAGTTATGTCAAGGCGACTTAGCCTCTATTTCGCGTATCTCCCTCGCGATTGCGCGACGAACGGTGAGCGCAAAAGCTAGCGAACGGCCTTCAGCTCTTCCTCGATGATGCTGGCTGGCTCGGCCGTATTGGTTAGGACAGCTTGGCTCCGCAAGAAAGCCAGAATCCCGGAACGGCTGCCCATTCCGGAGAATTTGAAGGCGTCGGGTTGCAGGCCGGCACCGAAGCCGGCAAACGTGAGGAACGTATCCTGGACGCTCACGGTTCCGGCGTCGAGCTGGTCGGCCAGCCGCCGCGCCTCATCCTCGGAACCGGCGATGACTGCAGCGGACAGTCCAAAATAGGTGTCATTGGCAAGTCGCACAGCATCGGCTTCCGTGGCATATTTCATCACGGGCATAACCGGACCGAAGGTCTCATCTCGCATAATTTTCATGTCGTGGGTGACGTCGGTCAAAACTGTGGGGCGCATATAGAGGCCGCCACCCAGATTTTCGCTCTTGCCACCGGTCCGGATTTTGGCCCCCTTGCGAACGGCGTCGTCGAGATGGTCGTCAACAATGGCTGCCTGACGCTCAGCGATGAACGGACCAATCTGTCCGTGATGGGCGTCGGGGTAATTCAGTTCGACGCGCTCGGCTTCCTTCACTAGAAGTTCGATGAAGGCATCGTGCACTTTCTCTTGCACGTAGATGCGCTCGATGGAAAAACAGACTTGGCCCGTGCTGGTGACCGCGCCGCGCAGGACCGCGGTTGCGGCCTTTTGCAAATCCGCGGTCTCGGTGACGATTGCCGGATCCTTGCCGCCGAGTTCGAGAATCGAGGGAATAAATCGTTTCGCGCATGCTTCCGCGACCTTGCGGCCGTTGGGAACGCTGCCCGTAAAATTGATGATGTCCACGTTTTCAACAATCTCTTGCCCGGTATCGCCATCGCCCACAACAAATGTGAACACTTCGGCCAGCTCGGGCGTTTCACGGATCGTCTCCATCATCGGTTTCACAAATCGCGGCGTGACTTCGCTCGGCTTGACGATCACCGCGCAGCCGGCGAAAAGCGCGGGAACCGCATGCAAGGTCGAGAGCATAAGCGGCGCGTTCCACGGCCCAATGATTCCGGCCACAGGATAGGGTCGCAGGTTCGTGCGATAAGCGACATTCGGAGCCCCAGGTGAGCGGCCGGCGCGATGCGAACGTTCGAAGATGGCGGGCGCGATCGCGCACATCCGCAGGACGCTCCCAATCACCATATCCGGCGCGACCTTTGAAATCTGCCCATACCCTGTGTCCATAGAGTCTGCTTCGATCAATCTGGCGCGGTGCGCTTGCAGGCGATCCGCCCATTTCTTCATCACGCCGATGCGATGTTCGAGCGGCGCCCGTCCCCAGGTCTCCTGCGCCTTTCTCAATCGCGCGCAAGCAGCCGCGATCTCCTCGGACGACGGCGGCGTGATGTACATATCAATTTCACCGGTGCGCGGATTGCGCACCGGGAGCGGCTTCCTCGCGGTGGATTTGTCGAAAGCACTCGCAGACATAACGAAACCTCCCTTGTAGCCACTCGTCCGAACCGTTGCTTCACAACAATCCCGCCGATTCGATTCTAACTCTGGCGGACATGGACCGGCGATGCCGTCGAAGTCGCTGGCAAGGGCGGTCTCTCGCACGAGATACGAACTAGCGCAATTATAGTCGCCATAGAAACACGTATCGAGGCGATTGTGATACATTCTGCATCCGGCTGCCGATGACCCTTTATCGCTGGCGGGGAGATGGGGGAAACGTGAAACGAGCGAGCGATCGTAACTCGGTTTTCCGGGGGTTCTGGCTGACTGCATTGCTCGCGCTGGCAGTGGGAGTTTATGCCGCTGAAACTCGAACAGAGATTACGCTTCCCGGCACGCGGGTGTTTCCGGAGAGCATAACGTCCACCGCTGACGGAACATTGATTGTCGGAAGCCTGGGACACGGCAACGTGATGCGGATCGCCCCCGGGAAAACGACGGTGGAGGAATGGATTAAGCCTGGCACAAGTGGCTTGAATTCCGTGCTCGGCGTTTACGCCGATGAGAAGAATCAGCTGCTGTGGGTTTGTTCCAATAAACTTGGCCCCACCGGAGAGGCGACCTCGGTGAAGACCTTCGATTTGACGAGTGGCGCGCCCAAGAACTCTTATGTTTTGCCGGGCGACGGCACTCTCTGCAACGACATCGCCGTCGGAGTGGATCGCACCGCCTACGTGACGGACACCCGCCAGGGCAGCGTTGTGATGCTGAAGCCAGGAGCGACGGCTCTGGAAATTGCCGCCAAGGATCCGCTTCTGGCAGGCGCCGACGGACTGGCCTTTGGCGACAAGACAACGCTGTATGTGAACAGCGTTACGGCCGGCAAACTTCTGCGCCTGGATCTCGGGCCGGACGGAAAAGCGACGAAAGTTATTGAACTTAAACTTCCTCGGTCGCTCGATCGCCCCGACGGCATGCGTGCGATCGGGAAGCACAGGCTATTGCTGGCTGAGAATTCCGGGAAGATGTCCATCGTTACGTTCTCGGGTCCTGAAAGGCAGACGGTCGTTCTTCAGACGTTGAAGGAAGGAATGGCCAGCACTCCTGGCGTAACAGCCACAAAAGGAACCGCGTGGGTCGTTGAGGGGAAACTGAATTATATGCAGGATCCCGCGATGAAGGACAAGGATCCGGGAACGTTTAAAATGTTCGCGGTCCCACTTCCAAAGCCCTAGCGGATGCCGTTTCAACTGTAAATCGGAGCGCACCGCAGCCGAATAGCGTCGGTTCGGGGAGCCGAAGGTGATTGGTCGTTTGGCCGATGTTGATCGGTCTGTTTTTACTTACGATTTCGTCTCCGGTAACATCACTTTCGTGAAGCCTTTGGAGTTGCTCGGCCAAGCCTTCTCTCGAGACGGTACCGTCCTGAAGCTGATTCGTCGCAGCGACGAGTACGTCATTCTCGCCAACGGAAAGAGCCTGATGTCGAGCCGCATGCACGGCTCCGAAGAGGCGCTGGCGACGTTCGGTTGCCTACGGGCGCGGACGATCGAGCAGCCTCGCGTACTGATCGGCGGGCTCGGTATGGGTTTCACTCTGCGCACCGCACTCGATCTCCTCCCGCCGGACGCGCTAGTGGTCGTGGCTGAAATCGTTCCCGCGGTGGTCGAATGGAATCGCGGTCCGCTCGGACCGCTGGCCGGAGATCCGCTGAAGGATTCGCGTGTGCGAGTCGAGATGGATGACGTTGCCATCACACTCAGTTCACGCCCGAGCGAGTTCGATGCCGTGCTGCTTGACGTGGACAACGGTCCGGCAGCATTTGCCGCCTCCAACAATGCCGGACTCTATGATGACCGAGGGATCGCCATCGCGTTCGCGGCCCTCAAGATGCACGGTGTGCTAGCCGTCTGGTCGGCCCGAGAGGATCGGAAATTCGAGCAGCGCTTGCGCCATGGGAGGTTCGTCGTCGAAGTGGAGCGCGTGCGAGGTCGCCTCAACAAGGGCGGCCCTTCCCATACGATCTTTCTGGCGCACAAATCTCCGGGCTGGTGATAGGGCTTCGACGGGGCAAACTCTTGATCGGCGGCGATGGGGAAAAGAAAGTGCGTCGGCGGATTATCTGGAGTTATTTCGCCGTGGGGTCCGTCTTTACGCCGTTGTCCATGAACTCCATCCAGAAACCCTGAGGATCCGGTACGAAGAAAGAGCGCGTCGTCGGACTGATGAAAACCGGTACGTCCGACTTGCTCAGAGTGTGGAGATGGGCTGCTTTGACCCGCGCAATCATCACGTCGTCGTCTTTGGAGAAAAACAAGAAATGGGCTGCGCCGGGATCCTGAAAAAATCCGCGCGCAAAGTGCTTGTTGTGCTTCTTGTATTCGATGAACTGCATGATTACCGGAGAGCCCGGAACCATCGCCAGTGCCAGCCGGAATTGGCCGGTCGTGCCGGTCAGATCCTCGTAGGCCTTGTCTCCCATGTACGACGGACTTACCCAAAACTTGAAGTCAGGTCCGACAAGGCTCTGGTACAAACGGCATGTTTTTTCAAGATCGTCCACAACCACGGTGGCACGTGCGCCTACGACCTTGCTGCCGGGTGCGGCGGTCGTCGCCTGGGCGGGACTCACTTCGATCAATTCGACGGGGTATCCGTCAGGATCGCGCACGAACACCGCACGGATTTTGCCGGTCATACCTGGCCAGCCGGAGAGTTCGACGGGGTTCCCGCCGACCGTGATCACAGGAAATTTCTCATCATTCAGAAGACCCAGCGTCTTATCCAGGTCGGTTACTACTAGCGTTAGGTACGAGGCACCCGGATCGGTCAACGGTGGGTTGAATGGGCGAGACGCGATTCCTTTTATTTCGATCGCCTCAATGGTCATTTCAGGCCCGCCCGGCGCGGCGGCGGTCCCGGGAATGGGAAGAAGCGCCGCGCGGCTATATGCGTCATAGGGATCCGACACGTCCTGGCCGAGCTCCACAAATTCCTGCAGCCCGCGATGCGCGCTAAATGGACGCGGCTGCTCGCGTGTTCCGCGAAGTTCCAGTCCGATGAGATCGTAATAAAAATGCATGGTTTGCTCGACGTTTCCGATCTGGCGACCAAGGTGTCCGGGTCGAAGAACATCTCCGGAAGGCGCGATTCCCGACGGGGGCGCATCGAGCGTCGCCCACGGCGCCTGGGCCAACGCCATTGGGACCTCGATCAGCAGCATCAGGGTGATCACAGCGAGTCCGCGTGCGGTGTTCTGAAATGTTTGTGACAGTTGGCCCTGTTTGATCTGAACTAGAATCTGGGTTTTGAACCTCTGGCTCGCGCGCATCATACGCCTCCGATGGGATTCGGGTGCTATGGGACCCACGCTTCTCGACACCCCTCGAGCCCGGCGGCAACCTCAAGGCCAAGTGTCCGCGAATCGAATTCTGGTCTTCTCTTCATGATTCCGCGAGTCATTTTCCCAGGCATGAACACCGAATCCCACCAGAGTGACTAGAGCATCTCGGCGTCGTTCGCAAGCGTGAATATCGCGGCAGATGCGCAACAGGACGCTCATCGCTCTAAGACTGCGCGGCAACCGCAAACGACGCCGCACGGCTGACCTAAGGCATCTTGGCCAAGCGCCGGAAATAGTCGGCGACGGCGTCTTCGTATCCGGGCGGCACGGGTTGAGATTCGGAATTGTGCACCTGGCCGGACTGTTTGGCGTCGGTCGCGCGGCGCAACTGAAGCTCGAGCTTGTCCACGTCTCCGAGGACACGATTGTGCAGCTCCTCAACCATGGCGGGATTGCCGGGGAAACGGCTGGGATCCAGGCGTTGCATTTCGCGAATTAAATCCTGCACCTGGCGCAGCGCGTCGGGATCGTCCTTCACCGATTGGCGAAGCTGATCGAGCTGGGCGATGCTGTCGCGATAGGCCTGCTCGGGAACCGGATTCGCGTAACCATCGGGCGGAGACGGCATCTGGCCATAATTGTAAACGTTGTTGCCGGTATTCATGCCGCCGTAGACCGGTCCGCGGTTGTATCCGCCGCCGGGATTCACAAACTGGCCGACGGCGCTGTTGCGATCCCCGCCCGGACCCGCCCCTTGCCCAGCTTGTTGGCCGGGTTGTTGGCCCGCTTGTTGCCCGCCTTGCTGACCGGACTGCGCGCCGTTTTGCGAACCACTTTGCTGGCCGTTCTGTTGACCACCGCGGTTGCCCGGAGAATTTCGCGCGCCCGGGTTGGAATTGCGATCGAGCGCTTGCAGGCGATCCCGAAGCGTCTGCACCTGGTCGAGCGCGTTCTGCGAATCGCCGGGCTGAGTGCCGTTGCCGAGCGCCTGCTGCGCGTCGCGCGTCTGCTGATTCAGCTGATCGAGGTCGGAGGCGATCTGCCCCTCGCTGCCATTGCGATCGGGATCTGCTCCGCGGCGCAGCATATCCGCGCTGCGCTGCACGCGGCTATCAAGGTTCGATTGGTCCGCCTGACGCAGGGCATCGCGAAGCTTGGAAGCCGCGGCGTGGTTTCCGGAAGCAAGATCGCGCACGGAGTCTCGCATCTGGCTTTCCAGGCGCGCGAGATCGTCCGCGAGCTTCTGCCGATCGTCGGCCAGCGATTGCACCGCGCTGTACGTGGACTGGGCCCCGGGATCACCGCTCGCGGCCAGCCGCGCTAGATCGCGAATGCGGTCGGATTGGCCGCGCTGCTCCTTTGCAAGTCGCTGCGCCTCTTGCGCAAGTGCATCGAGGCGGCCGGAATTCTGTTGGTGCTGCGTGCCGCCCAGCAAATTCGTGGCGTCGCGAAGTCGCTGAGCCGCACGGCGCGCGTCGGCCTGGCCCTGTTGGCCCTCGGAATTGGCGCGGCGCATGTCGTCATTGGCCTGGCGCATCTGATTGAGCGCCTGCTGCACGCGCGGGTCGGACGCCGAGCCGCCGCTGCTCGAAGATTGGCCCGAGGGCTGGCCGTCCGGCGAATTCGATTGCGAATTTCCGCTGCGGCCGAGCTGCTCGATCTGGCGCTGCAGCTCTTCGGCTTCGCGGCGCAGCATTTCCTGCTGCCAGCGTGAGTCGGGCGAATTGGCATTGTTCTGCGAGGCGAGTTGTTCTTCGCGCCGCGCGAGTTCGTCGAGCTTGCGAAGCGCCTCGTCCACTTTTTCGCTTTGCTGCGCGGCGGAATTTCCCGTTTGCGCCGTTTCGTACTGGTTTTTCTGAGTGTCGAGCTCGAGGTCGAAAAGACTCGCGAGATCGCGTCCCGCGCTGCCGCCGGCACCACCCCCTCCGCCGGCGCTGCCGAACGCGACTTCGATCTTGCGGAAGGTAGCTTCGGCGCGCAGCAGATATTGCAGCGCCTGCTGTTCGTGCGGGATGGCGTCCTTCCATTTCTCGCCGCGCAGCGTGTCCGCCGCGGGCGTCATGGCGTTCGCTGCGGCATTCATGTTTTTCTGGAATGCATCGAATTCTTCGTTGCCGCCGTCGAGACCGCGCATCTGCAGACGATTCGCGAGCGAGACGGCCTGATCGTGAAGTTTGGCTTGAACGCCGGACAGGAATTTGGCGTTCTGGGCGGCGCTTTCGGCCGTGGCATTTTTGTCGCCCAATTGCTTCCACGTGGATCCGATGATTTCCTTCTGGCGCCGGGAGATTTCGTCGGGAGCGTTACCACCGCCGGAACCACCACCTCCGGCGCCTCCGGCCTGCTGCGACTGCGAATATTCGCGCTCGAAAGGCTCGGCCTGGATGAAGAACATGTCGGTGCGGGATTCGGCGTGTGCGTCTTTTGCAGTGGCGTAGATGCTGACGATATCGCCCGGCACGGCTTTGAAGTCTTCCAGGCGAACGATGGTTGATCCGTCAGCTGCCTTTGCGCCGGGATGAGAGAGCAGGTTTAGGGACTGGTCGGCGCCGCCGTTCACGGAATAATGAAGCGTGAAATCGCGGAGTCCGAATGCGTCGTCCGCTTTGGCTGCGACCGTCACTTCTTCGATGGGAGTGGCGCGGTAATCGCCGGCCGGGCGCACGATCACCACGTCGGGCGCGTCAGCCTTGGTCGCGTTGATGAAGTAGTCCTCGGAGATGCGGACCGGCTGGCCCTGGTCGAGCGCGGCTACGTGATACGCGCCGTCTTTTTCCAGGTGAATCGTTCCGGTATAGGAATTGCTCGCGCCGCGGTGCAGCTGAATTTGGCGATCGTCGTCGATGACCAGGACGCCGTTGGCCAACGGGCGATCCATCGTGATTTCAAGATCGGCGTCGGTTCCTTCGATGGCGTGAAGATCGCCGCCATGATCGTCGGACGATGTGGGAATGCCGGTCCAGGCCGGGAAGCGATAGGTGACGCGGATCTGCTTCACGGCGGGAACATCGGTAACGCGAATATGGAAATGGGGCGAGCGCAACTGACCGGCCTCGACGTAATACTCGACGCCTTCGGGCAGGCCGGCGAAGACAAACTGGAAATTCGATGTGCCGGGCTGCGCCTGCATCGGAAGCTGGTCCCATTTCGAGGTGCTTTCGTAGCGCGCGTAGATGCGCATGTCGTTCGTTTGAATGCCGCGCGGCTCGACGCTGATGAGCTCGTCGGAATTTCGGCGCACCGTGGCGTCGCCGGGAGTGACCCGGAGATCGTAGAGGGGCGCAGCTCCGGCATTTCCGGCCCAGAGCAGAGCGGCGCCGTAGCCGAGGAAGCCCGGGCCCGCGACGATCATCCAGATCAGCGCGACGAGCGAGGCGAGAGCAGCACCGAGCGAGATCATCAGATTCTTGTTGGGCACCAACGTGGCTGCTTCGGCGCGCTGGGCGATTTTCAGCGTGTCGGCGGCCAGCAACTCGGCGAAGGCGCCTTGCGTCTGGCCTTCGCGATCGCGCTCAGCGAGAGTTACCAGCCGCTGACCGAAGTCCGGGACGAGCGTTTCAGCCTCCCACGCACTGCGGCGACGAGTCATCCGCAGTAAGGGAAGGACGCAGCCGAACGCAATACAGGCCGCGATGACGAGGTAGAGGACGATGCGCGCGCCGGCGAGACTAGCGCCCGAGAATCTTAGGGCGTTGGCGATGAGCACCAGTACGACCGTGGTGAGGAGAGCGGACGAGGCGAGAATTGCGGCGCCGCGCAGGGTGGTGCGGATTCTCAAGCGGCGTTGCAGCTGCTGCAGGTACGTTTCGAGCTGTTGACGCGCGGTCATTGCTCAGTTAGGGCCCGTCTGTGGCTCTTCCCGTTGTGTGGCCAGATAACGACTCGCGACCAGCGATTCCGCGATGCCAGCCAGCAGCACCAAAAGCATAGCGTACCACCAAAGGCTGCGCGGTTTCGCCGGTTCCGATTCGCCGAGCGCGGCTGCGGCCTGCTGCGTTTCGGTGGCGCCGCTGCTCCCGCGCCAGAGCGATAGATCATCCTCTGGGACACCCTCGAGATTCGACTCGCGGCGGTCCGGATTTGCGGCGACGAGATCGCGGCGTCCGTTAGCGAGGCGAACATCGTAGAAACCGCTGCTCGCGAGCTGATACGACTCGGCCGTGGTCGCTTCCTGAAGCGAAAGAGGGCGGCGGCCGGCCGGGTCCACTATTTCGACGCTGACGGCCTGGTCCTTGGATGTACGCAGCTCCAGGCTGGAGTCGACAATTCGTGAGCCGGCGCGGTCCGCCGTGCCGGAAAGATAGAGCGCCGCCTGCTTCACGAATGGGACGAAGACCGGTTGGACGGGCAGATCGTTGGTCAGATCGTCGAGACCTGTGGTGAGTAGCAGGGCGTGGCCTTCGCCGATTTTTTTGTCGAGCAGCAGAGGGGTCTGATCCGTTAGCCGGGCGACCACGCGCGAGTCGGCGGGATCGACCGCGACGGCGTAGAAAAATTTTGCGCCGGACCAATGCTCGCTATTCGCCATGGACGGATGCGACGCATCAGTGTCGCCGGCGGTGAGGTATCGCGCGGCATCCCGCGAGTAGTCATGCGTCGAGAGAATGCTCTGCTGCGAGACGGGAATGCGCGAGCGGTGGCCGGTGGACGTGCCGGCTGCGATCAGGACTCCTCCGCCGCCTTGGACATAGCGCACGAGGTCGTTTTCGAATTGCGACGGCAGCGAGCCGACATCCGAGAGCACGACGAACGCGTACTTGGAGAGCGGAACATCGGCCGCACGATCGACGGTGAGCGATTCAAAAGAGAAAGCTGAATCGGCGGCCGAGCCTAGAGCGGATCCGATATATACGGGCGAACGCGTGTCCGACGATTCGTGCACGAGCAAGACCGGTTGAGGATCGGAGCGCTCGACAGAGAAGAGATAAGTGTCATCGGCCGGCAAGGCGTCGGCGGAATCGATGCGCACTTCGCAGCGGTTGAAGCCGTAGGGCACGTCGAGCGACTGAAATTCGACGTTGGCGCGTCCGGCGGCAGGGACTTCGACATTCTGGCTGGCGACTTTCTTGCCGTTGACAAACAGCGAGACGGCACGTGTCGCGGCCGGAGTTCCGTAACCGGCGATCGTCGCGTCCACGCGCGCTTTTTTCGGGTCCGAAACTCGCCCGGGTGCGCGGACCGATTCAACTGCCCAATTCGGTTGGGAGCTTGGCCTAACGGGATGGAGTACCAGCCTGACGCTGGGCGGCAGCGAGAGCTCCGAAAAGCTGCCCGGCATGGATGATTTCTGCATGTCGCTGAAAAAATGAAGCTCGATCGGCGCACGGGTGCTTTCGGAAAGCGAACGAGCGGCGCGCGCCAGCTCGGCGAAGTTCGAGCGGGAATCGCCGGGTCCGATGCTCTCGACCGCGGCGCGCAGCGCACCGGAATCCTGAAGGGGCTGCGTCAAAATCTGGAGCCGCGATCCGAGCGCCGCCACCTGAGCGCGCGTCGATCCGTTGCGCGATGCCAGAACGGATTCGGCTTCGCGCTTGGCATCCGCCAGCCGGGTGGCAGCGCGCATGCTGAACGAATCGTCGACGACGAGGAGCAGCTGCTTGTCACCCGCCGCCGCAACAGCTGTTCGCTTGAAATAAGGATTCGCAAAAGCCAGCGCGATCAGAAGCAACAGAGCGAGCCTGAGTGAGAGCAACAGCAAATAGTAGAAACGCCGGTGGCGAATCGAGCTTTGCGTGCGCCGCTCGAAAAACATCAGCGAGCTGAACTTTTGCGGAGTGGTCGTATGACGCCGCAGAAGATGCAGGTAAAGCGGCAGGCCAACCAGCGCCGCGCCCACGAGGAACCAGGGAGCGAGAAATCCCATCAGTTCCTCCCCTGCCGAATCGCGAGATATTCGCGCAAAGCGCCATCGAGCGGCCGGTCGGTAACGAGCAGGTGATAATCCATTCCGGCGCTGCGGGCCGCGTCACCCAGCGCCGAAATGTGCGACTGGATTTTCGCGTGGTAACTGTCGCGTGCGTAATCGGGCGTCACTTCCATTTCGTCGCGGGTTTCGAGGTCCACGAGGATCACGGGTTTGTCGAGCGCGGGGCGCAGCTCGCGCGGGTCGAGAACATGAAACAGCACGACTTCGTTGCCATGAAATCGCAGCGGCTCGATCGTCCGAATGATGCGCTCCGGCGGTTCGTAGAAATCCGAGATCACCAGCACCAGGCCGCGGCGGCGCAGAAATTCCTGAAAGTGAATCATGGGCTTTGCGAAATCGGTCCGCGCACGCGGCTCGGCCAGCTCCAACCCGTGCAGCAGGCGGCTCACCTGCCCCTGCCGCGTGGACGGGCGAATGTAGTTCCGCACCTCATCGTCGAAGACGATCAGGCCGGCGGCATCGCGCTGATTGTGAATCGCGAGATAGAAAATCGAAGCGGCGATAAAGCGCGCGTAGTCCATCTTGGTCACGCGGTGCGAGCTGAAATTCATCGAATTGCTCGCATCGAGCACAACCGTCAAAAGGCTATTCGTCTCGCCGCGATATTTTTTCAGGTAAGCCCGCTCGGTGCGTGCGAACACGTTCCAGTCGACGTGACGCAAATCGTCGCCCGGCGTATAGGCACGGTACTCCGCGAATTCCTGGCTGAAGCCGAGGTCCGGCGAGCGGTGAAGCCCCGCGACAAAACCGTCGACAACGGTCCGCGCGATCAAGTCCAGGCTCGAAATTTCCGCCAGGACCGCAGGATCGAGAAAGCGTTGCACGATCAGGCTCCCTTCGGAGGAGGCACGTGCTCGATCAGTCTTCGAAGGATATCGTCCGCATCGATGTGATCGGATTCAGCATGGAAATTCAGCAGGATGCGATGGCGCAGCACCGGCAGCGTGAGGGCGACGATATCTTCCGTGGCCACATGATAGCGATTTCGCGAAAGCGCCCGCGCTTTCGCGGCCAAGACGATGAATTGAGCGGCGCGCACGCTGGCTCCGTAATTCACATACTTCTTCACGAAGTCCGGCGCCTCGGCATTTTTCGGGCGGGTGGCGCGGACCAGGCTCACCACGTATGTCGCCAGCGATTCCGCCACGGGGACCATGCGAACCAGCTGCTGAAAATCGAGAATTTCCGCGGCGTTCGTCACCGCGGACACTTCGGGGACGCGCGTGGCGGTAGTCAGGTCGACAACTTTCACCTCATCGCTCGCGCTCAAATAATCAAGCACCGTATTGAAAAGGAAGCGGTCGAGCTGCGCTTCCGGCAGCGGATAGGTGCCTTCGAGCTCGATCGGATTCTGCGTGGCCAGCACGAAAAACGGCGCCGGCAGATTGTAATGGTTTCCGCGGACGGTGCAGGAATGCTCTTGCATCGCTTCCAGCAAAGCGGATTGCGTCTTGGGTGGCGTGCGATTGATTTCGTCCGCCAGTAGAATGTTGCCGAAGATCGGGCCGGGCACGAATGTCCAGCGGCGCCGTCCCGTGGCGGGGTCTTCCTCGATGATGTCGGTGCCCGTAATATCTGACGGCATCAGATCAGGCGTGAACTGAATGCGCCGAAATTCGAGGCCGAGTGTTTGGGAAATAGTGCGGACCATCAGCGTCTTCGCTGTGCCGGGAAGCCCGGTGATCAGGCAATGGCCGCCGACGAACAAACCGATGATGATCTGGTCGAGTACCTCGTCCTGACCGACGATGACCTCGCGGATCTGCGCGAGGATTGCGTCTCGGACGGAACGAAAGCGCTCGATGCGCTTTTGCAGCGCCGCGGCGTCCATATTCGCTTCAGCAGGTGCAGCCATCGTTTATTTCCCCTTGTTGTCGCCTTCCAATTGCAAAAGCAGCTTTTGGGCGGGACGGTAATCGGGCGCGGCTTCCAGGGTTTCCAGCACGTTTTCTTTAGCTTTGTCCGTCTGGCCCGCGGCCAGGTACGCTTGTGCCAAATTGAGGTGCGCCGAGGCCGCATCGATAGGATGCATGGCGACCACGGATGAGTACTCGCGGATCGCGCCCGGAAAGTTATTCTGCGCGAGCCACAAATCTCCCAGGCGGCGATGAAGCTGCTCGTCGCTGGGGTAGATATCGTTGATGCGGTTCAGGGTTGCCGCGGCGGCGATCGCATTTCCGAAACCATCTTCGAGAGAAGCAAGCTCCTTTAGCGTGTTCGGGTCGTGGCCGCCGCGCTTTTCGTAGTCGGTGAGTACCGCGGCTGCTTCCTTCTTATTCCCTTCCGCTTCGTACGCCTCGGCGAGAAATTCGTAGGCATTGGCATCGTACACGTAGTCCGGATAGAGGTCGCGAACCTGCTGGCCTTGTTGGATGACGGCGTCGTTGCGATGTTCCTTTGCCGCCTCGGCCAGGTCTTTCAGGCTCTTGCGCCACTGGTCGAAATTCGCGGCGGTGTTTCCGACGTTGCCGTCGAGCCAAGCAAGAAATTGCTTGTCGAAATCGGCGGCCGAAACGCCGAGATCCTGCTGGATCACGTCCGAGGTCGGCTGAACTTTGGCGAACGAATGCGCCATCTCGAGCAGCTTGTCGGCGCCCCATCGGCTTTGGATGTAATCGCAAATCTGCCCCGCCTGGTAGTAGGAGACGATCACCTGCGCTTCATATTCCGGGCGGACGAAGCCGCGATCGAGATCCGTGACCGGCAGAAGCTTTTTATCGCGGATGGCGAGCAGGATTTCGGGCGTCACGCGGTCGCCCCATTCCGGCGAGGCTTGCGTTTCCTCGTGCACGGCGAGGCCTTCGGCGAACCAGCGCGGCACGCGATGATTCGTCATGGTGAGAATGTAAACGTGACTCATCTCGTGCCACAGCGTGCTGGCCCAATTGAAATCGCCGGGCTTGCGGCCGGAGGGGCTGTCCATGGCGACCACTTCGCCGAACGTGACTCCGAGCGCCCCGAGACCGGGCATGCCGAGCGTGCGCACAGCGAAATCTTCGTGGTCCGGATAGACCTCGACCTGCACAGGGCCGGGCAGCTTGAATTTGTATTTTGCCTCGTAGGTCGCCATCGCTTTCTTCGCGACGGCTTCGACATACGGATGGAGCAGGTCGGCTTCTTTCTTTTGAAGCTTCAGGGTCAACGTGCCGTCCTTGAAGGCGGCGAAATTTTTGTAGCTATCGAGGAGGCGAAGACTGTTGACCGTAGCAGCGTCGCGATAGTCGTTGGCGTAGGCGAGCTCGAGCTCGCGGCGCGGTTCATCCTCCTGGCCCAGGCGCATCAGGTTGACGCCGAGCTCCGAATGGGCCGACCAATCCTCGGGATCGAGCTCGATGGCTTTGCGATAGTAGGCGATGCCGTCCTCGTAGCGGCGATTCAGGATCAGGTGATGCGCCACCAGCGCGTAGGCCTCGCTGTAACGCGGATTGACGCCGCCAATTTTTTCGAACCAGGCATCGGGTGGGCGATCGGCAAGCACTTCCACGGCTGCGTGGATCGCCATGGCGTCGAGCGCGTCGCCGGACAAGGCGATGGCTGCGTCCGCTTCTTTCACGGCCGCGTCGGTGGCGGAATCTTCCAGCGCGAGATTGGCCATCAGCTCGTGCGCCTCAACCAGATTGGGATCGAGCGCGAGCGCTTTCTCGTCCCACTCGATCGCGGCGTTGTCGAAACCGTCGGCGCTGACGAGCGCGAGGCCGAGATAGCCCTGCGCGTTCTTGGGGTCGCGCTGGAGCGCTTCCTTGAAAAGATTGTCCGCGTCGGTGTTGTTGAAACGCTCATGCAGCAGACGGCCCCAGCGGATGCGGTAGAGCGCGCTGGCGTCCGATTGCGCGACCGCCTGGCGGAATTGATCGTTGGCTTCGCGATACATTTTCAAGCCCCAGTAGCCTTCGGCGCGGAGGTAGGGATCGCGCTGCTGGGAAAGCGCCTCGTAGCAGGAGTGGGCCTCGGCGGTTTTCCCGTGTTTGCGGAGCGTGGCGCAGGCGTCAGGCGTGGTCGCGGTGACTGCTGCTTTTGCCGGGTGCGCCGTGCAGAAAATCACCGCGCACACGAGCGAGGCCTGGAGAGCGCGGTTCACTTGTCGATCTCCTGCTGCACGCGGGCGAGCTCGACCAGGGCGTCGGTGAGCTGCTGCTTGTACTCGACCGGGGACATCGCGGCCTTTTGATATTTCAGCGTGTCTATTTTCTGCTCGAGCTCCTCTTTCTTGGCGAGCAGATCGCGCTTGGCGGGATCGGCGAAGGCTTTCTGTGCGCTGCCGAGGTGGACAAGCGTGAAATTCGAAAGGAACAGGCCTTCGCCGGTTTCAATGGAAGCGGCGCGCACGGATTCGTGCTTGCCGGTGTCCTCGAAGACGGCGTGTTCGGTGGCGAGGCGCTTTTGCGAATCGTAGAACGCAGCAGTTTTGGCGTTGGCGTAATCGAAAGCTTCGATCGCGCTGATGGCGTCGTTCTTATTTATGTCTGAGGTGGGATCGCGAAGCGCCTCAACCCAATAGCGCGCGAATATGGTGGCATTTTTTTCAGTGCCGGTTTTCGTGGCGGCGATCACGGCTCGGCCGGGGCGATCAAAAGCCGGGATCGAGCCGCCGCTGGAGCTGGTCGTGTTCACGATCAGCTGCCGCTTGGCTGGAATGCGATCGCACCAAGCCGCGAGAACGCCGGCGGAAACGTCCGGGCCGGGCAGGTTGAACTTGTACTCGACGCCGTCGAAGGTGCCGTGGCCGATCAAGATCAGGACGAAATCGTCGTCGGGCTTGGCTTCGCGGGCGACCTGCGCCAACGCATCCTGCACGTGTTGGCGGGTGGAATTCGGGCCCGTCAGCGTGAGGACGTGAATCTCTCCGCCCGAAGACTTAAGGATGTGGTCAAGGTCCGTCGCTGCTTCGGTGAAGCGCTGCTCGTAATCGGGCTCGCCACCGAGGCCTGCGACGGTGACAAAAAATGTCCCGGCGTGCGCAGGGCGCACGGCACACAGGAGCAGCAATCCGACCGATGCCATTTTGCGCAGCGCTTTCACACGATCCCCCAGCGGCGGCGCAGCAGCCATTCGGTCGAGCGCGCAAGCAAAATCAACAGGAAGAGGATGGGCAAATCCCACAGCTCCTTCGTCTCGCGTATGGTGATGCCGGCTTGGGAATACGGTATCTCTTCGGCGAGTTTTCCGAGATCGGCCGGACGCCAGTAGCGCCCGCCGGTCTGTTGCGCGAGTCGTTCCAGCAGGTCGCGGTCTTGCTCGGTGTGAAAATTCTCGGCGACGTCGTCGGAGCGCAGAAACGTCACCACGTCGCGACCCAGCTCTTCGGTGCCTCTTCCGGCGGTTGCTTCGGCGACGTACGAGCCGGGTTTATCGGCAGTCCAATCGGCTTGAAAGCTGCCCGGCGAGTCTGGGACTGGAACCATTTCTACAGTCGATGACATGCCGCCCGGCCCGATGACGTGGACTACGACTTTCGCATCCGGAGCGGGCTGATATTCGTCGTCGCGGACTTCGGCGGTGAAGTGCACGTGGCCGTCGTCGAGCAGCATCCGGTTCGGTGTGGTCGCGACCACGCGGCCGGGCGTGTCCGCCACCAGCCAGCGCAGCAGCTGTTGCCAGAACATCTGGTGGCTCGAGTCGCCCAGCGGCATGCTCATTTGCCATCGCCATGTGCCCGACGTCGCCAGGACCGCGGTGCGCCCGCGCCCGTAATTTTGAGTGATGAGCATCGGATACTTGCTGCCGCCCGCGCGCAGTTCTGCCAGCACCGCGGCGCCCGGCTTCGGCGTGCCCGCTTCCTGATAGTCCATCAGATAGGGAAGCTTCTTCCAGCGCTGCGCGTTCGCTTCCGGATCTTCGGCGAGGCGGCAGATCAGACTCTGGGCGCCGGCAGGGGTGAGTTCGGCGTAAGCCGGCGCGCGGTGAAACGTATTCTTGCGCGTGGGCAGCACAACCGGAAGCAAATCGACGAGACTCGATCCGCTCCACACGCCATCCGCCAGCGAAGAATGTCCGCCGAGAAACAGCAGCCCACCGCCGCGGCGGTCCACGAATTCCCGGAGCAAATCCTGCTGCACGGGCGTGAAGTAGCCCGCCTCGACCGAGCCGATGATGATTCCGGAATACCCGAAGAGATCCTCGGGCCGTACCGGAAATCCGTCCGCCAGTTCTTTCGGATCGTCTATGCCCTGGCGGTAGATTTTATTTTCCGTGGTGCGGAGCATGGAGACGATCTGAACGGTTTTGTCGTCGTCTTCGGCGCGGCGGATGAATTTATATTCCCAGCGCGGCTCGCCTTCGACGTAAAGGATTCTCCGCTGGGCTGATTCCACATTTACCGGGCGGGTCAGGCTGTTGTTCAGGCGGTTTTTCTCGTCCGGTTGCGGATCGATCGAGAATTCCAGCGACTTCGCTCCGGCTGGGCCCGCGTTAAAGAGGATCTCCTCGGACTGAATTTTACCGGCACCAGCGAATGTGATCTCGCGGGACGACAAAACCTTATCGCCGTCGCGCACCGCGAGCGTGGCTTTCCGGCCGTCGTATCCGTGCTGGTGAAAAGTGATCTCCGCGGAAAGGCGTGAGTCGGCGACAGCACGCGGCGCCACCACGGCGTCGTCCATTTCGACATCGGGCGAGACGGTCTCTTCACCGAAACCGACGGTATGCACTGGGATATGCCGGTTGCGTAGCGCCGCGATCGTGTCGCGGTCGATTCCGCGCGAATTGTCAGAACCGTCCGAGAGCAGAACGACGCCACCCACCGGCAGATCGCTCGTTTCGGCCAACAGATGGTTCAGCCCGTCGCCGATGTGCGTGGCGGGCGCGGCGGCATCGCCGATTTCCTGGAGACTGTTCACGCGAGATACGCTGCGATCGAGCCGGTACAGGCGCGTCTGGAATTTCGCCTGCAATTCCGCGAGCACGTTGTTCTGAAGTGCCTGCTTCGCCTGCTGCTCGCGCGTGGCCCCGTCTTCGCTGATGCCCATGCTGCGCGAATCGTCAATCAGCACGGCGATCACATTCTGCTGCGGCTTTAGTTCCGCGACCACAATGGCCGGCTGCCACAGCAAAATCAAAAACAGGCAAACCACCACGGATTCCAGCAGCCAGATCACCGCCGCCTGCCAGTATTTCAGATTGTGTGCGGTGCGCCCGATGCGGGAATAGATTCGCCAGCCGAGCGCCACCGCCGCGCCGAGCAGCAAAATGCACAGGAGCCACTTCGGCCACCCGCTGAGCAGCACGAAGTCACCCTGTGAAAAAACTCTCGCCGGATACCTGAAGAAAAATTCAAACATCGTTGCGCACCGCGAGCCCCATTCGCGGTCCCTAGCCCGCTTAGTGCGTCATGCCATACATGATGTAATCGAGACCCACGCGGAAAGCCATCGAAGCGAAAGGCTCTGGATACCTGGGATCGTCGGCCCATTCCCAGGCATCGCCTAGGTGCATGTTGTGGCAAATCGCGACCATGATGCGGCCTTTGTCGTCACGGATCGCGCGCCACTTTGGCACGTAGCCGTCCTTCTCATACGTCCGCCCCGACCACACGTATTGTTCTCCTGGCACCTGAAAGCGTGCGCCGATGTCGAACAAAACGTGAAAAATTTCATCCTGGTCGTTCAAGTCCTCGATGGGCCGGTCCGGAAAGACCATGCGCATGCCGACCATGAAGCGGTCCCAGTCGGCTGTGCCGTGAAAATCGTCGACCATCAGGAACCCGCCCTTCAGCAGATAATCGTGCAGGCGCTTTGCTTCCGCGTCGGTGAACGTCCAATTCGCCACCTGCACCGCGTACACCCACGGATAGTTGAAAATATCGTCGCTGTCGAGGTCTACGACCTGCTCGGTGGGCCGCGCTTCGATTCGCGTAAGCCGCTTCAGGGCCATCAGGAACTGGCGATCCGCTTTGTAATAATCGCGCCTCCAGCTTTCGCCATACCCTCCGTAACCGCCATATCCGCCGTACGTATCCGTCCTTGAGGTGTAGCGCAGGCGCGACCAGTAGAATTCGGACGGCTCTTTGCTGGCAGGCTGCGAATCGTCGTAGGAATAGCTGGGAGGAAAAAACGAGCCCGGACCTTGATTTCCCAAAGAACGGCCCTGGAAGGCAACCACACTACCAGCCATACCCAGAACGAGCACGATCGCGGAAATGCGCCAAAGGGGTCTCACGAGATCGATCCCTCAGAGCCATCGAGCGTAACAGATTGCAATCATCGTCTTCAACTCATGCGAATTCGCCGCTCACTTCGAGCTTTGTGAAAACATAGGCCAATTCAAAGATCTCGCGCTACTTGTGCGTTTCAATCCGGTCGTGAGACGATTTCGCATCCAAATGTCAGAGATGCGTGAACGACGGGGGGAGTTGTGAAGCGCAAGGAGTTTCTGGGGCTTGGGGCTACCGCGCTGTTCGGCGGAGCGATAGCACGACTGGTCGGGCAATCGCGTGCCACCGGGATGAGCCAAATTTCCGCGCAAAATGTCGCCGAGGGCAAGTCGGAACAGACCACAGCTGCGGACGTCACGCTCCGAATTGCGCCCGTCGCTCTTGAGATCGCGCCCAGCCGCTTTATCAGCACGATCGGTTACAACGGTACGTCCCCCGGGCCTGTCCTCCGCATGCGCGAGGGCAAACCGGTGACGGTAGAGGTGATCAACGATACCGATGCCTCAGAGTTGGTGCACTGGCACGGCTTGTTCATTCCGGCCGAAGTGGACGGCTCGGAAGAGGAAGGCACGCCGATGGTTCCCGCCGGCGGGCGGCATCGCTATCAGTTCACTCCGAGACCGGCCGGCACACGTTGGTACCATTCGCACGCCATGGCCGGCGCCGACCTGCACCGCGGAACCTACACCGGACAATACGGTTTCCTGCTGGTCGAATCCGGAAACGATCCGGGACGATTTGATCAGGAACTCTTCCTTGCCCTACGCGACTGGGAACCATTCTTCACCGATCAGATGGAAAACGAAGCAGCAGAAGGCGGAGGACTGGGTCGGCAACTCGAGCGGCCGGCAACGCTTGATACGCGGCCCAATGGTCTCGAGGTAACGTCACAGCTTTTCTCCATCAACGATAAGGCGCTCGGCGCGGGCGAGCCCATTCGGGTTCGTGCCGGCCAGCGCGTTCTCGTGCACGTCCTCAACGCCAGCGCCATCGAGAACCGAATGATTGCTTTGTCCGGCCATCAATTTCACGTGATCGCCATGGATGGAAACCCTGTCCCCTCGCCCAAATCGGTCGAAGTGCTGATGCTGGGTCCGGGCGAGCGAATCGACGCGTATGTCGAAATGAATCAGCCGGGAGTGTGGATTCTCGGCGCTACGGACGATATGATCCGCAACGCCGGCATGGGCGTTATCGTCGAGTACGAGAACCAGCATCGCCAGCCGCAATGGATTGCGCCCTCGAATCCCGTGTGGGATTACACCGCGTTTGGCGCGGGCAGCGGCGCAGCTCGTCCCGCGCCGGATCACACGACCGACATGGTCTTTGAAAAAATCCCCAGTGGCGCTGGCCAGTTCAATCTGTGGCAAGTCAACGGTCAGCCCTATCCTCACGACAGGGAGTTCGTGCTGCAGTCCGGAGCGCGCCATCGCCTCATTTTCCGAAATCGGACCGATGATGCGCACCCGGTGCATCTGCACCGCCATCTGTTCGAGGTTGTCGATGTAGACGGGAAACCAACGGCAGGTTTAATGAAGGATACGGTGGTCGTGCCGCTCTACGGCCGCGTAACGGTTGATCTGACTGCGGATCAGCCGGGCTTGTCGCTGTTCCATTGCCACATACAACAGCACATGGATTATGGATTTAAGGCGCTCTTCCGTTACGCTTAATTGCGACCTGCCCAAATATCTCCCGTTCGCGAGCGGATCATTCCTTGCGATCGGTAGTAGGCAAGTCCGATGTTCATCATCTCAGTTCCGAGGCTCCAGAGCACATTTAGGTCTCCACCTTCCGTCGCAGCAAACTCCTGGTCACGTACTCGCCGGGTATCGGGCTGGGGGTCTGCCTTATCGTGACCCAGCCAACCCACAGGGACGGGCGCTTTGAAATCACACCCGACGGGAAGACCATTCATATCACGGTGTACGACATGTTGCAGAACACAACCACGACCGCTCCCGCGGCGAAACAGTAGAAAACCGGAACCAAAAGGCCGAACTGCTGTACTCTAGCCCATCCATCGACCGAGTAACGGACGAACCCTTGTTGAGACTCTTGCGAGAAGAGAGAATGGGGTCCGCTGTGGTGCTTCCTTCTCAGCGTTACTCGATCTGAAATTGAGGGAGGATAGTCGTGGCTGAAAACCAAGTGCCTGAGATGAAGAACAATTTGGTAATTCGCGTGCCATTGTCAACGGACGGCTATGTATCGATTTATTTTGCGAGCAACGATGGAAGACTAATGGGCGAGCGCGAGTGGTGGCATTTGAAGCAAGTAGTCGAACTGGCGAGCGCAGTTTGCACCAAGTCCGAAGAGAAAGCTAAAGTGGCGGCAGCGGGTGGATGACGATCGCCGTCGGCGTACGCCATTCCGATAGGTGCGTTGGCTTGGAGGAAATCCTGCGGTGGTTGAGGAACCGGCTTCGGCCACGGCGCGGCCTGATGATGCCCCCTGCCGGCTCCACCTTGGCAGGAACCCGCTGACCGCTTATACTCTGGTCGCAGGATTTTGCGCTCACCGATGGCGGAGGCGCAGAGGTGTTTCCGTTGATTTCTTTCAACACTCTTCACCGATCCTCAAGCCGCGCTACTGGCTTCACTTGAATCTCCGCCTAGGGGCGCCCGGCGGCTGCCTTCCGATTTCCGCCACACACTGCGATAGGGATCCGCGCTAGGTCGCAGTCTCAAAATACCCACAATCTTCGTCGAGCTGCTCGATTGAGCAGAGGAGGGTCCATGTCGGACATTCAGGCCATCCTGGTTGAAAATGAAAAGCTGTCTCAGGAAATGCTCCGCGCAAGCGCCGACTCCATCGATCAGTCGCGCCGTTTCCCGCGGGAAAACCTTCAGGCGCTCGGCAAGGCCGGCGTGCTTGGACTGATGATTCCCGCGCAATACGGGGGAGCGGGTGGAGGGCTCGCCGAATTGTCGCAAGTACTGGAAGAGCAGGCGCAAAGCTGCGCATCCACGGCTATGGTCACGTTGATGCATTTCTGCGCGACCGCCGTGATCGCGGCCAAAGGCGGAGACACCCTTAAACAGGAAATACTGCCCGCGTGCGCCCGCGGCGAACTTGTCACCACGTTGGCGTTCAGCGAGGCAGGCTCGGGCGGACATTTTTATGCGCCGGTCAGCGAAGTGCGGCAGAACGGCGGGAAGAAATCCCTCAGCGCTGCAAAAAGTTTCGTCACCAGCGCAGGTGAGGCAGACAGCTATGTTGTCTCCGCGCGGAAGGCCGGTGCCGCCGCACCCACCGAAACCAACCTCTACCTGATCGCCAAGAACGCAGCCGGATTATCAACGCAAGGGCGCTTCCAGGGATTGGGACTCGCCGGCAATGCCAGCGCGCCGATGTCGCTGACCGATGTGGCTATCGATGACGACGCGCGTCTGGGGCCGGAAGGCAGCGGGTTTCAGAGCATGCTGGAAGTTGTTTTGCCGCACTTCCAGATCGGCGTTGCTTCGGTTTCCATGGGCCTAGCGAAGACGGCGCACCAAACGATTGTCGGGCGAATGGGTGCCCGCAAATACGAGCACACCGGCGGCGCTGCGCTCGCATCGATCCCACGCGTCCAATTCCTCGTCGCCGAGATCGCGCTTGCGGTGAATTCCGGCGAGGCGTACTTGCGGGAAACGATTCGCAAAGCGCTAGCCGCCGATCCTGCGGCGATGCTCGACGTGCTTGGCGTTAAAGTCGTCGCTGCGGATGCCTGTCTTGCAGCTGTTTCCCGGGCAATGACTCTCGGCGGCGGATGGGCGTTCGGGCGGCGCGGAGGTCTTGAGAGAATTTTCCGCGACGCGCAGGCAGCCGCCGTGATGGCGCCATCGAGTGACGTTCTTAAGGATTTCATCGGGAAGGCGAGTCTCGGGCTGCCGCTGTTCTAGCGGCGCGCCTAACGCAGAGGGAGGAATGATGTTGACGTCATCAACAGGTCACGCGCTTCGCATTGGCGCCGTGGCGTACGATCCGAAAGTAGTGACGATTTGGGAGGGATTTAAACCCTATTTTGCCAAACATGGCGCGGAAATCGATTACGTTCTCTATTCGACTTACGACGCGCAGGTCGATGCGAATCTCTCCGGCGCCGTGGATGTCGCGTGGAACTCACCGCTGGCCTGGGTAAAAAGCCAGATCGTCAACCTTAGAGCTTGCCGCGCCATCGCCATGCGCGATTCCGACCGCGATCTCACGACGACAATCATCGTACGCGCAAACTCGACGCTCTCGACGCTAGACGATTTAAAAGGCAAAACGATCGCGGTTGGCGCGTCGGATTCTCCACAAGCCACGCTGATTCCTCTCGGTCTCGTAGCAGATTCGGGCATCGATCCATGGCGCGATTGCCGCGTGCTCTACCACAATGTAATGGTCGGCAAGCATGGCGATCATATCGGCGGCGAGCGCGATGCCGCGAAGGCGCTAGCTTCGGGCTCTGCCGACGCAGCCTGTGTCCTGGACGCAAATTACACGGTATTCATCAATGAAGGCACGCTCGATCCCGGCACGACGCGCGTTCTCGCCACCACGCCGCCATTCGACCATTGCAACTTTACCGTGCGCGCCGATCTGCCGGAGCAGCGCGTGAAGCCATTTCTCGATACGTTGCTTGGCATGTCGTTCCAGGATCCGGAGGTGCGCGTCTTCATGGAAATGGAAGGATTGAAGAAATGGCTGCCGGCGCGGACCAGCGGTTACGCGCAGTTGGAAAAGGCCGTCGAGCGTTTCAATTTCTACGGCTCCGCTGTTTCGTCAGCCGGAAGCTGACCATTGTTTTCCTCAGCCCTGAGCCATGCCCGACTCCACGCCCAAATCCCGGCTCGATCTGGAAGACCTGGCGCTGCATGAAGGGGCGACCGTTCTGCTGCGCCGGATTCTTTCGCGGCTCGCTGCGGGCGAATGGTGCGAAGTTCACGGCGACTCGGCAGAATTCGCAAGCCAGCTTGCGACATGGTGCCGGAAGGAGGGGCTTCGATGCGAATCAAGGCCAGGTATCGCAGCAACGTATTGGATCGAATCTGCCGGACCCGCTCCCGTTGTTTACACTTCGCGTGTGGGCGTTTCTGAAACCGCCGCGCAGAACTGGGGGCTTGCGCCGCGCGGCGCGCGTATCGAAAAGGGTGGACCCGACTTCGGCTTTACGCTGCGGCAGAAACGCGATGTGTGGGCGCACGGCCTGAGCACGATTTATTCGCAGGCGTCCGCGAATCAGTGGTCGGCAGCGCGCGACATTCCCTGGTCCAATCTTTCCAAGCTTTCCGCCGAAGTCGAATCTGCGGTGGGGCAAATCATGACGTTTCTCACCGAAAATGAATTCGCCGCGCTCTACGTTCCAGCGCGCTTCATACCGCGCATCCATCCGCACTACCGCGAGGTTGTGGAAGTGCTGGCGATGCAGATTGTTGACGAGGCTCGCCATGCCGAGGCCTTCACGCGACGCGCCGAAGCAGGTGGCGCGAGCTTGGGCATCACGGCGACCAGTGGGCAGATGTCTCTTAAGACGCTGCTCGAGGAGCCGGACTTCACGACAGCCACGTTCTTGCTTTGCGTGATGGGCGAAGGCACATTTCTCACGCTGCTGAACTTTCTCGGCGAACACGCACCCGACCCGGTGACCGCCGCACTGGCGCGACTAGCTCATCGAGACGAAGCGCGCCATGTGGCGTTCGGCACCGAACACATGCGGTATGTTTTCGAGCGAGAGCCCGACATGCGCCTTTCGATGGCTGCTGCGGTCGAGCGGCGCAGCCAGATGTTGGCGTCCATTTCGGGGCTCAGCCCGTACGTCCACGATGCGCTGGTGGTTTTCGCGGGAGGCGGAATTTCGGTCTCGCAGATACGCACCGGCTCGCGGCACGTGGCCGAATTGCAACGCGAAATGGATCGTGCGAGGCGGGAACGCTTGCGGTCGCTGGGGTTTGAGCCGTCCGTGGCGACGACGATGTCCGCGTATCACACGAAGAATTTCATGTGAATGACTCGAGTGCCCGGTAGGTCGTTGATCAGGACTTGATCGTGCCGAACCGGCAAGGCAGCCCTGGCGAGGGTAGAAACATTTTCTATAAAAAAGGGCGGCCACCTTGCGATAGCCGCCCTGTGGGTCAAACCAGGTTAAAGCCTGCCGTACTTCGCCTCGGCTTTCGCAAGCGCTTTGTCGAACAACTTCCGGAAGCCGGCCTTGAGGATCGAGTTCTTTTCGACCACTTTCGCCACGCGCTTTCCGTATAACCTATAAAGGTGCATAACAAACCTTGCACCCGGACCAGAAGGCTCAAAGTCGCAAACGAGCCAAGTGCGAACCTTGTTGACACGAGGACCAGTGAAGAAGTTCTCTCCGAACACCGCGGCAGCGATCCAGCACACGCCGAGCGTGCACCGTCCTTCAAAAAATACTTCCCCGTTTGGACAGCCGCTGAATTTCGTAACCACGCGTAGCAGACCAAGGCCCTTCAGGCTGGGCTTTGTGTACTTTTTCATTGACTCCTCCCCTCCATGCGATTTTTGCGGATCGATGGCCCCCAGCCACACCGTCAGCCCGGTCTTGCCAGGCACCAGGCCGAAAGTTCTGGCGCACAACGATTGCCATCTTCGGTTCATTGAAAACAAAAGAGATCGCTCGGCTTCTGCGGCTAGGTTATGCAAGAATATGCGTCTATTCTCTCACTGCTTGGCGTCGACCCACTGGTTACCTGGCTAGTTCCTGATTAGCCCTGATTGCGTCTTCGACGGTTGCTGGTGCCAGGAACCTGTCCAAATCGGTTTGATGATTCCAGAGAGCTTAGTCACCGAGTTTCCGGGCAGCGGGATCACCGGACCAGTTGCCTTTAGTGCTCGCTTGATTCGGCTAGGCCGTTGACTGGTAGTTAGGATCATTCGACACAGTGATGTCTGGCCTGTGAAACGACCTAACTCCTTCGTGTCGCTCCCAGGAGTCGCGCGAACGTCAGCCAGTGCCCTGGATGCGGGACTCTTCGATCTTATCGAACGCCGGCCGCATACGATATCGAGGTACGGAGTTTCGAGGAACGATGGTTCGAATCGAGCCGAATCAGTGAGGGAATCCAGTGGGCAGCTGCGGCTCGCTGAAGGCGTTCCACTGTCTGTAGGTACCGACCCGCTCCTGATCGGAACCGGGCGGAGTCCGACGGGTCTCGCGCGGCAGATGGTCGCGCTCGTTGATGCAGATCGAGAAACGAAATTCTGTCTCCGCCGGGTCATGTGGCGTTGGCACCCCAATGTAGTAGTCGCGACACGACTCGCCTTCGACATCTCGGACATCTCCGCGTCGAACGGTGCCGTCGCTGATGATCGCGTCATATGGCAGTGCATTTTCATCCGACCCTATCGGACCGTTCTGACATTCGAATATGGGCATCGAGGTTTGGGAATTTATCTCGGCTTGACGGACCTGATTCAGAAGCCACTGATCTCCAACGCGGTTGTAACCGCGGCCAAAGTAGCTGATATCCTCTCGAATGAGTGAGCTGCCGCTGGAGTTCGTTGTATTGGAAACACTGTGGCGGAAAACGGGACAAAACAGATCGGCATCGTCCATTTCCGGGGGCAAGTTCACAAAATAACGCACGGTATGATAGTGCCAGCTCTTCGCCTCAGCCATGGCTTCCTTCGATCGCTCGATTTCTCGCATCGGGGCCGTTCGCCAATTCACCCATAGAAGCCCTGCGCCGAGCAAGGCCAGGACGGCGGCCGTCGTCATCCAAGCTGGGCTTAGAAATTTCTTCATGCTGATTCGACGGGTAGTTTGAGCGGAGGGCAGGATGCCGAATCGAGCCTTTGTGGAACGCCGGAAGAAGAGTAGCAGCCACCACGTGTTGACTGGAAAAACGATCAGCATCACCGTGAGCGGGAAAACAGGATTGACGTGGAACTCAGATCCCGGGCGCGGGTAAACAAGGCCGAAACCGCACGCCAGAGAAGATGCGACGCACCAGGCGATCATCGAGCGCCGCGCCCACCGCCGCATACCGAACAGCCCGATGGCGGTGAGGATACCAATCAGTCCCAGAAGAATCGAGACCACGATCGCGCCGATCAAGATGTTTTTCAGCACCAGAATCAACGGGTCGTGGTACGTCATCCCAGGATAGTTCTGGGCACGCCAAAGGTCTAAATGGTGGGCAAAGAGCCAGAGCAGCGCGCCGAAGGAAACGAGCAGCAGGCTGCCTGTCAGAGCCACCGCCGCCGCTACCGTAATTTCCCGCGGACGATTCATTTATCTATACGGCTGACCAGAAATTCGCGGTTTGGACCTCTCGCTCGCGCATCGTATGCTTTTCCTGGTCCCCACACACTACGATTTTGGCACCAGAGCAAAAGGCCACGAGATCAGCGGGGTTCCGATGGCGCCGTCACTTAGACTTATGTTCGGCTAACCGGACTTTTTCGGTTAGCTAATCAGGACCTATGACCTGCTGAACCCATTGCCTCCGCCAGGCCGGCGCCTCGAAGGGATCCCCGAAATACTGTGTCTCGTGGACGACCTTGCCGTTGCGGAACTCCATAATGCTCACCGTATATGCCAGTCGCCCCTGGTACGTGATTGTGTATTCCGTGATCCAGAGATCCCCGTTTCCGAGAATCCGCTCGACCTTGAAGCCGGACGGCTTGCCGGGATGATGACTCCGCAAGGCCTGTAACTTGCTTCGCCCGAGGATTCGCTCGCCCGACTGCGGATAATCACAAATGGCATCGTCGTCGTAAATATCGTGTTCCGTGTTTGCATCGCCGATTGCCGATGCGTGCCAGTGCGTATTCAGGGCCGTACGGATTCGTTCCTCTTCCATGGACTGCTCTAGCTGCGGTTTCTCTTTCATGTTGACCTACCTTGTGGAATGAAACCAGGAATGCCGCTTTTCACCACGTCATTCAGCCTCTGTCTGGTCTGAATTCGGTTGATTTCGTCAAGCGCGTCTTCTGGAAGGGCAGAAATGTCGAAATTCTCTCTCGCGCGGGCCGCAGTCCTGGGCGTGGTAAGCACAGCCGTGCCGCGCTGCACCGCCCAAGCCAGCAGCACCTGTGCCGTCGTCTTTCCAACTCGCGCGGCGATAGCCGAAATGACTGGATCTTCGAGCGGCCCCGGCTTCATCCCGTGGCCTAATGGTGCGAAAGCCAAGAACACAACGCCCTTCTCCTTGCAGAATTCCAATAGCTCCGTTTCCGGCAGGTACGGATGTGCCTCCACTTGGACCACGGCTGGCTTGATTCTCGCCGACTCGTAGATGGGCTTCAGTTCGTTTAAACCGATGTCGGAAAGTCCGATGGCTCGACACTTGCCATGATCCACGAGACTTTCCATCGCTTTCCAGGTGTCGAGCAAAGTCACGTCGTGGTCGTAAAGGACATTGTCGTTTTGATCCCGCGGATCTTGCTCGTCCCCGGCTTGAAATGCAAATGGAGTGTGAATGAGATAGAGATCCAGATACTTGAGCCCGAGTCTGTCCAGACTCGCCTCGAAAGCCGGTTCGACGCGTTCGGGCTGGTGATTGGAGTTCCACAGCTTGGTGGTGACAAAAATGTCTTCGCGCGCGATCCCTCCTGCGGCAAGTCCTGCGTGCAACGCCCTGCCGACCTCGCGCTCGTTCCCGTATCGTTCCGCGCAATCGAAGTGTCGGAATCCGGCTTCCAGTGCGTCTCTGGTCGCAGTGATCGTCACGGCTGCGTCGGGAATTAAGGTGCCAAAGCCGAGTGCGGGCATACGGCCGGCTACGTGGTTGAGTGGAATTCTCGTCATCCGCAGATCAGCAGATTCACTCACTGGTAACACCTCCAAGCTATTTTGCGTCCGGTATCACCGCCCGGATTCAGAATTAGATGCCGCGTGCCGCAGACTTGGCGCCAATTCCTGATTGCGTTGGATTCTCGGACATGTGAAGTGGCACTTCACTTGGACGGTTCGGGTTAATCAGGCATTGATCGCAAGAGACCGCGTCCATTTACGGATCGGATCACGTAACATCGCACGGATTTGATTTTGCCAGGAGGCTTGGGAAAATGAAAATGAACATCCTCACACTCGTTCTCGCTCTACCAGCGATTATCTACTTGGGAATCCACTTTGGCACCCTGCCGTGGAGTCCTACCCGGATTGCGGGCGCGGTGATTGGGCTGCCATCGGTGCTGCTTCTGGTATTGGCCCGAATTCAACTGGGTGGTTCCTTCTCTGTCCGCCCAAAGGCTCAGACCCTCGTCACTCACGGCCTCTATTCTCGAATTCGCAACCCCATCTACCTCTTCGGAGGCCTGGCGGTCGCGGGGGGCTTTCTCTATGTCAACCAGCCACTCTATCTCTGGCTTTTCGTCGTTGTCATTCCGTTGCAGATCTATCGAGTCCGGCGGGAAGGACGAGTCCTCGAAGAAAGATTCGGTGACGAGTACAGGCAATATAAATTGCGCACCTGGTTCTGATTACCGTCCATTTGAAGGGTTGGGTCACTTGCTTGCATACCAATGTCGGCTCCTGTCTCCCGGGCCTCTGGTCATCGATCAACCACAGTTTACTGGAGTCGAGGGGCCGGCATTGTCATGCAATCACAGCCCTCGCCATTTCATCGGCCGCGTGGTTTTAAGCCTGCAATTCGCCGGCTAGAAAGTCGCAGCCCTTCTTAGCTGGTCTCGCGACATTCGTTTGGCGGAGCTACATCTGAATGGGCCCAGACCCCGGTTGCTGGCTCTGGGGTGGAAACTGGTTCGCTGCGAACGTGCGCGCGGCTGTGCCACAGTAGGGGCAGTGCTTCCAACCTCGGTCCATACCGCGTCCGCATTGCGTGCAAGTGGGCCGCATCGGTGTCGAGCAATTGGGGCAGAACGTGTAGGTTGACTTCGCCGACGCACCGCACGACGAACAGTAGATCATCAGCGGATCGCGCAGCACGAAATAGAGGATGATCCCGATCGCATTGGGAATGAAGATCGCCAGCAGGACCCATAACCATTGCCGCATGCCCCGGCGCTTGGCGTCCCCGTAGATGTAACCCAACAGGAGAACGTACACGGCCGGAATCGCCGCTGCAAACAACCCAAGCGCGATTTGTACGCCTCGGGGCACGTCCGATGTCCGCGCGAATTCGGGTATGGCGATGGTGATCAGCCCGACAAAAACCCCCAAATAGACGAGAATGGCGATCACCCAGATGGGCCTGGGAATGACCGATACATTGTTTCGAGAGCCGTTCATGCGAGCCTCCGTTCATGCTGGCGGCGCACCGAAAGCAGTACGGCAGCGCTGCCGCCCGCCAGCCACGTAATCGCTGAAAAAATCGCAAACTGAATCCACGCCTCTCGGAACCGGATGTCGAGCAGCGAAAGTAGCCCGCCGGTTGCAAAGCGAAAGACCGGCCAGCCCGCGATGGTCACGGCCCACGAGAAAATAATCAGCAAGACCAGCACGATCCGGTTCTGGCGCTGCTCGGCATGCGCGGCGAGTTGCGCCGCCGCCATCGCGCGCGTGCGTTCGAAAAGAGCGGGCGAAGGCTGCGGCGTGGGAAGTCGGCGAAGTCCGCTGCCGATCATCTGCCAACGCTCTAATTCCGCAGCGCAACTCGGGCAGGTTGCGACGTGCTGCGCGATGCTCGCTTCGGTATCGGCTTCGAGCGCGCCCGCAACGTACAACGCAAGCTGGTCTCGGATTTCGGCGTGCTCGCCTGAACGGGTCATGGCCATACCTCGTCGGGATTTTCCTGTTCCAGCATCTCTCGGAGTTGTACGAGCGAACGGCTCAGCCGCGATTTCACTGTTGAAAGCGGCGCCGCCAACACGATCGCAATTTCCTCGAGCTTCATCTCTTCCTCAAAGCGCAACGAAAGCACCTCCCGATAGCTCAGCGGCAGTTTCTCGAGTGCGACGTCCAGATGGCGGGCGCGCTCCCTCGCCAGCAGTAGATCGAAAGGCCCCGGATCACCGGACATGAGCCGCGAAACCACCGTGTCGTCCGGTGAACCGTCGCTGACCGGCTGGTCGAGGCTGCTCGGCCGACGCCGCCGCAGATGATCGAACGCCAGATTCCGCGCGATCGTGAAAAGCCACGCGTCAAAATTGCGCGAAGTATCGAAGGTCCGGATTCTTTCCGCGACTCGGAGCCAGGTCTGCTGAAAAAGATCCTCGGCGTCGGCCGGCTGCCGGACCAGGCGCAGCAGATAGCGATAAATGCGATTCTGATAACGCGCCATCAGCGTGGCGAGCGCGTCCGGGTCGCCGCGCCTGAGCTGCACAACAGCGGCGTCGATTCCCAATCGCCCCTCCCAAACGTGCGCGATCGAACCTATCATCTAAATACTACGCAGTAGCCCGGTGAAAAGACGCGCGCGGGCCGGGCGCCTTCTCCAAAGCCGTTATATCGCATTGAGTTGGAGAAAAACGAGCGAAGGCGCAATTCGAGAACGGGGTGACTTCGCTGAAGTGGAAGTCGCGAGCCTTCATCGCCGGGACGACCATCTCGAACGACTCTTGAAAGAGTGAGGGTAAAATTCAACTAAGCGAGCTGCAAATGACAGTCGGCGCGCGCCCTGGCGCGCCACCTGCTGCCAAGTCGGATCCTCGGACATTTACAAGGAGTACTTCACTTGGACGGTTTCCGCGTTTAATCATGTGGATTATTTCCGAGTGCGCGGTGATGCGGGAGGAATCCCAAAGGCGACAAGGCGGGCCATTTCTCCCGCAAATCGGCGGCGATGAAACGATCTGTGTATACTATCCCCCACTTCAGGAGGGCAATTCATGTTGCGCATAAACGACGAGGCTCCCAATTTCACCGCCGAAACATCGCAGGGCACAATCAATTTCCACGAATGGATCGGCAACGGCTGGGCCATTTTGTTTTCGCATCCCAAAGACTTTACACCGGTGTGCACCACGGAACTCGGTTACATGGCCGGTCTCCAGCCGGAGTTCGAGAAGCGGAACTGTAAAATCATCGGGCTGAGTGTGGATCCCGTCAGCAGTCACAGTAAATGGGCCTCAGACATAGAAGAGACGCAGGGGCACAAGGTGAAATATCCGATGATCGGCGACCCCGAACTCAAGGTGGCCAAGCTTTATGACATGCTGCCGGCTGATGCTGGCAATAGTTCCGAAGGCCGCACCGCGGCCACGAACGCCACCGTGCGCACCGTGTTCGTCGTCGGCCCCGACAAGAAAGTTAAACTGATGCTCAGCTACCCCATGAGCACGGGCCGCAACTTCGACGAAGTGTTGCGGGTCGTGGATTCGATGCAGCTCACGGCCAAGCACAAGGTGGCTACGCCGGTGAACTGGAAACACGGCGACGATGTGATTATTCTTCCGTCGGTGTCGGAAGAAGAAGCCAAGCAAAAGTACCCTGGCGGCTGGAAGGCCCCCAAGCCCTACCTGCGGATTGTCCCCCAGCCCAGGTAGCAGCCTGCAAGGGAGGATGGTGCGCGATGATCCTCAAGCAGTTCTATCTGCCGTGCCTGGCACACGCTTCCTACATAATTGGAGACGAAGAGACAGGGACGGCAGCCGTTGTTGATCCTCAACGGGACACGGAGCAATACATTGGGTTTGCCGTCGAACACGCGCTCACAATCAAGCACGTATTCCTGACGCATCTACACGCGGATTTCGTGGCCGGGCACTTGGAATTGCGCGATCGCGTGGGTGCAAGAATCTATCTGGGCGCTGCGGCCAAAGCGGCGTATGCGTTTACTCCTCTTCACGACGGCGACATTCTCGAATTTGGCCGCGTGCGCCTGAAGGCTCTGGAAACGCCGGGCCACACTCCTGAATCGATCTCCATCGTCGTGTACGACCTCAAGGCCACCGACACGCAACCCTACGCCGTGTTCACCGGAGACACATTGTTCATCGGCGACGTGGGGCGCCCCGATTTGCGCGCTGCGCTGGGATGGTCGGCCGCTCGACTTGGCGGCATGCTTTTCGATTCGGTGCACACGAAACTGCTGGCGCTCCCCGACCAAAGCCTGGTGTACCCGGCTCACGGTGCGGGTTCGCTCTGCGGTAAGGCGCTGAGCAAGGAGACTTTTTCCACCCTTGGGGAGCAGCGGCGATCGAACTACGCGCTTCAGCCCATGAGCAAAGAAGCATTCATTCGCGTCGTCACTGCCGATCAACCCGAAGCTCCTGCTTACTTCACTTATGATGCCGTGCTGAACAGCAAAGAGCGGCCTACACTTGATGAAACTCTGGCCCGCGTGAAACCGATGCTTCTCGACGGTGTGCTTGCATTGCAAGCCGTCGGTGCGCAGATTCTCGATACCCGCGATCCCGGCGAATTTGCGGCGGCGCACCTAGCGGGCAGCATCAACATCGGTCTCGGCGGCCAATACGCAACGTGGGCCGGAACGGTGCTGGATCGGGATCATCCGATCGTCATCATCGCCGATCCTGGCCGGGAGGGCGAATCGACGACCCGGCTCGGGCGAATCGGTTTCGATCACATCGTCGGATATTTGCAGGATGGATTGCAAAGTCTCGAATCGCGGCCGGAACTGATCGCCTTCACCGAGCGCCTCAGTGGACAGTACGCGGCTGAACTCATGTCATCGACCGAGCCGCCGGTGGCGATCGACGTTCGCGCTCCGCGCGAGCGCGACCAGAAGTTCATCGCCGGAAGCCTGGCCATCCCGCTCAATCACCTGACGGAAAACCTGGAAAAGCTTCCAAAAGACCGTCCCTTGCTGGTCTATTGCGCGGGCGGCTACCGATCGTCCATCGCCGCGAGCTTGTTGCAACGTGGCGGATTTGATCCCGTGGGTGAAATCGCCGGCGGCATCGCAGGATGGGAAGCCGCCAAACTGCCAGTTCAGAGTTAGTGGGTAAATCTCACGGTGCAAGACGAGTTTCCGGGAACGCGACTTTAAGGCTAGCATATGCTGGGCCCTTCATCTGAACCTAGGTCTTGTGTCATGACTTTGAGGACTATTCATCGGAACACTGAAGAGTGGTTCCTCTGTTCGATACCACCCCGCAACACTTTCGCGCTATGGCTAAGCCTAACAATTGCAGTAATTTGAACGGCATACAGCGTCTGCCCGATTGCATGTTCCTTGCTGGCCGAATTACGGTCCAACAGGTACATCAAAGGACAGGAACGTGGCTCAAAAACCAAGAGTTTTGTTTCTTTCGATTCGAAATTCCGTCCGAGGCCAGATGGCCGAGGGGTTCTTGCGATCCTTGGCGGGCGATCGTTTTGTCGCTACGAGTGGGGGAATCGAATCCGCCGGCGAGATCCATCCGATGGCAGCGGAAGTGATGGCCGAGGAAGGAATTGACATCACCACCCAACGTCCCAAGAATGTCGTCGAATGGTTTAGGGAGCATTTCGCTTACGTAATAACACTGGCCGATATGGCGAAGGAGCGATCACCGGTATTTCCGTTTACCCCACACCTGCTGCACTGGAGTCTAATGGACCCGTCACTGGTGGAAGGGTCGCAGGAAGAGAAGAAGCGAGTATTCCGTTGCGTGCGAGATGAAATCAAGGCGAGTGTCCGCCAATTTGTAGAGGAAACAGACAATTAGTGAATACCGAAAACGTCGGCATATCGTAAGAGGGGCCGATCGTTATAGGTTCGCTTTTTGTTCGCTTCGATGTATGATTAGAGCGTCGCAACATCTCGGCCCTACATAGAGGTGGATTTTGAAAAGTCCAACTCATTGGTTTTGCAAGACTCTCTTCGTCGTCTACGTCCTGGCCATTCTTTGGACTTCATTGGCCTACGCGTTCGAGCATAAAGTCACGGCAACCCCAATTCGCTCGTCTTCTGCAGTGTTGAAGGTGACTTCCAATCCGCGGCGGCGACTCGGGATTCGGGCGTATGTTGAAGGCACTGCCAAAACCAGAGGCGTAAATCCTCAGGTCGCCGAATGGATTGTGACGCACGAATCTGAGCACCATCCAGGGGCGACCGGAGATGGAGGGGAAAGCCGCGGTCTCTGGCAAATCAATAAGGTTTGGCATCCTGAAGTTTCAGATGCCTGCGCGTATAACGTGGCTTGCAGCACAGATTGGTCTCTCGGGCGCATTCGTGCTGGCCACGTAGATGAGTGGAGTACGTGGAAACACTGCAAGGAACAGTTTGAAGACTGCCCCTTCGATTCAAAATAACGAATCGCGGCGAGAATTACAGCACGAAGTTCCGTCTAGTCCCTTGGGTTAGCTGCTCCCGTTTCACGCGATTTTCCGGTCCCTATTCCATTCGTGAAACCAGGGAGCCAATCAGAATGCCCAAGGCAAGACAACCAGGACGCTCCACCAAGACTTCCCGTGTTGGTCGATGATTTTGCCCACGGAACTGGATTTTCATAGCACACTTTCGCGCGAGGTCCTGGTTAGGCGGATTCCCGGATAACTCCTCGCTTAGTACCCCTTGCTGTCGGGCCTCTGTTAGTCCGAAAAGTTTCTCGAACAGCTCTTTTGAGCGCTGGGCCCCTTGCTCAGTCAAGGCCACAGATTTGGCCTTGCTAGCTGGGTTTGAGATATATCCTTTTTCGTGCAAGAGATTCATGACTTCCCAATTGTGCCCCTTCCAAGCCCTCAATCCCAATCGGTCCTTGAAAGAAGTCAAATAGAGTAGTGCGAGGACCGCTTGTTCCACTTTTTCCTGATCGATTTCCATATGCCACCTCGGTGTTCGAACGGAAGACGCGACTTCCTCGGGATTCGGCAAACTGCCAAGCTCTCCTATCGAGTTCATACTCCTTCCTCGCGGTTACGTCTAGAACTTGAACGGCGGACCAAATGGTGCATCTCGGAGCCAGCCGCTGAGAGGCGACTACTCATGAGAAAAATCAGGGGGCGAAAACTCGCTCGACCGAAAACCAAGCTTGGATTTCCGGATTTGGACCGAGCGAAAACTGCCGTGCTTGCAAGCCTACGAACTTCAGAGTCGCAACGTAGCTATCGACACGCGCTGGATGAATTTGTCCTCTGGTATTGCTCGGAGCCCCGGCTCTTGTTCAACAAAACTGTCGTTACGCGCTACACAATCCATGTCGTAGAGCGTCAATTGACTCCCGGTACGTGAAGTGCGCTCTCTGTGGCGAATCCCCGAGACACACACGCTGAGGGAAACCGACCACGTTATCCAATCAACGAACCAGGGCTCAGCCTCGATTGTCGTAAATTGCGCGGCGACGACGACCTCGTCTTTTCGACTCCTGCCAATACTCATCGCCCGTGCGCCTCGCCGTATCGACTTGCTGCAAAGGCCAGCGATGGCACCCGAATTCCAGGGAACATTTCGAGGGCTCACTCCGTACTACTTTGCAAGAAGGGCGGAGGAGGCCCACACAAGATGAGAGAAACCAAGCCAAGGCGAACGCAAATCGCGACGGTGCTCTGTATGCTCGCGGCGGGAATCATGGCCCTGGGGGGCTCTGCAATGGCGGCACCCGCGGAAAAGTACCTACACGTAAACGTCGAGGATCCGACCAGGGGCGGGAGCGTCAATGTGAACGTGACGCTCTCGATGGCCGAGAGGATTTTGCCGGCTATCAACAATCACGACCTGCACGACGGCAAGGTCTCGATTCATAACGCGGAAATGAACGGTGTGGATGTTCAGGCGCTGCTGGACGCGGTGCGAACCGCCCCAGACAACGAGTTCGTCACCGTCAAGGATAAGGATTCGGACGTCCGCGTGGCCAAGGCGAATGGAAATATCATCGTTCATGTGATCGACAAGAAGAACAAGAAGCAAACGGTTGACGTGACGGTTCCCCTCAAGGTCGTCGACGCGCTTTTTTCCACCGCGAAGAACGACGAATTGGACATTGCGGCCGCACTGCGGGCCTTGAGTGATGCAGGTGACGTCTTGTTAGTTACTGTGCAGGACTCGAACGAAAAGGTCCGCGTTTGGGTGGATTCGCGGAATACACAGGATTGAGGCTATTGCCGGAGCCGGAGCAGATGAGACGGGATAAAACCGAGGTTTAGGAGCGAAACGATGATACTGCTCGCAAAAATTGCGCTGGGAATGGCCGGCCTGGGGCTGGCAAGCGCGGGCGTTCTATGCAGCGAAGGTTTCGTCTACGTGAAAGTGATCGAGAAGCAGCCGCAGGGCCTTCACATTCAGGTGATCGCCCCCGCAATGTTGGCTCCGATTGCCGTGCACCTCGCGCCACAGCGCGCTCTCTGGAAAGCGGCGCGGGAAATCCAGCCTTACATGCCCGCCATTGACGCAGCGCTCGACAGTTTGCGCGATTCAGACGATGTCGTGTTTGTTAAGGTGAAAGAGCCCGGCGAACACGTGCTGGTTGCGAAGTCAGGCGCCTCGATTGTTGTGGACGTGGATGATGCCGGCGAGACCGTGCACGTGTCCGCTCCGATTCACGCAATATCGAGCACGGTCGACCAGCTCGCCGCTGCCAGCTCGAACTCGCTCTAGCTGCAACCGACTGCACCCGATCAGCCATAAAGCGACGGACGATGGCGCCGGTCGCTGAATTAAGTCCTCCCTCTACCCCCCAAAATGACACCGCCGAAACGCGCTATCTCTCCGAGTAGGAGCGTGGCTGATCCGCGGTAGGTGTTCCCCGGCTGTATCCGCCGTTTCCAGTTTCGTGCCCGCTTCGGTTGACCATGGCCAGGCCGACACTCACACGAACCTTCTTGGGCGCGGCGGAATTGAGATCGACCTTCCACGTGCCATGGAAGCTCGTTCGCGCAATCGACGCCGCAGGCGTTGCGAGCATTGCCAGGAATCCGGTGATCGGTAGACCTTTCATCATTCCCCCCTGCACGAAGGCAATCCCCTCAATCCGAGTAATACGAACCTAGGCAGAGATAGGTCAGGTCCTGATTCGTTGACTTGTCGGGACGAAGCTTAGTTCTTTCTGCGCCTCAAGGCCGCTGACATTTCGATATCAGCTCGCAGCTTGCTGAAAACACTACAGCTGCCTCCCATTGGACCATTTGAGCGCTCCAAAACGAAAATAGAGGCGTTTGGGATTAATTTCTCCGACGTAAGGTGAAGAAATTTCCAGCCTCCTGAAAAAAATACGCTGAAATACAGTGTTTGATCCTCGCAGGCTCGGTCCCTGCCTGAGGCCAACGTTGCAGTCGCGGCGATTGCGTTGACAAGCTCTTTTCGGTGATGGATTGGTTATCGAAATGCGAAACGAGCACTCGTTGGGAACAGATGTGTGAACCCAATATAAAAACACAAAGGAGGAGTGAAGATGGAACAGGTAAAAACGAAATCAGTCGAACCGCATCAGAGATTTACCCTTTCTGAAGTCAACTGGGATGAGCTCAATGAGCCAGGCGCTTATGTGGAGCGCGGATCGGGCGATCTTTACCGTGTACCCCAAGAGGCGCTAATTCCCGGCGGTTCTCCTATCATCCATAAGGAGAGCAGCGGGGCCTCGCGATTGGTTCAAGTCAGCCGGAACCCTTTTGTGACGACACTCCAAGCACGCCTCGTCTGTGCACAACACAACATTGAGCCCAACTTCTGACAATCGGTGTGCGTTCCCGACATACTGGGCGATCACACAATGATCGACCCTATAGAAAACGACAAGGAGGACACGATGCATGCAAGATTGATTAATCTGATCGCTAAACCGGGCCGAGGCAAGGAACTGAACAAAATCATGCTCGAGCGGTCCCTTCCGATCCTCAAGCAACAGCCCGGATTTATTGACGGGATCGCCTTAAATCCGGATACCGAACCAGAACAGTTTGTGGGTATGACGATCTGGAAAACCGCCGCTGCCGCCGAGAAGTTCGCCCAAGGACAAGGTCAGCAACTCGAAGAGTCATACAAGGAGCTGTTACAGAATGAGCCAACGTTCCGCGCGTTCAATCTGATCGCGTCCACCGTCCACGACATTGCATTTAGCCGCGCAGCATCCGGCTAACACGTCACACGAATTAATCTCTCCTGCCGACACAAGACCCAGCCCTATAGTTTCATCGCAAGTGTGACCGATATGCTCGCTCGATCTTGCGGGCGACATCTGGATGTACAGGGCGTCAGGTTTTGTTTGCGGTTAGCGCTTCTCATCCCATCCGATTAACGCGCAAGGATGCGATGGGTCACCGGCCGATTGATTCGGCTGCTCGCATGCCCAGGGGGAGTTCGAATAACTCATCCCGGTCGATGGCGACCGAAGAAATGGTTGGTGGGCAACACCGAATGGATGAAGCGGAAACGGGCTGGGCAAGTTGGGGTGACAGGGGAGAACGGAGGCAACCGAGACATACGCGACTGGTGCGCCGGTGAGGACGTGTGCTCGAACCCAATGATCGGGCGAAGAAAACACTTGCAACGGCCGGCGTCGTTAAAGATCGCGCGTCGAGAAACAACAAACATAAGCGCCAGGCGCCCGCATCGAAGCATCCGTATTCCCTCAAGCCATTCGGATGGGGCCTAGGTCACGAGGGTTTGCTTTCAGACGCCGGATGTATAGCGAGGCTCGTCTCACCGGTTACAAACTCGCTCCAGCCGGGCGACTGGAACTTGAGTGGTAGTCCGATTACGTCGCGATAGAACTTCACCGCGCCGTCCATGTCCGCTACAAATTCGATCACTTGGGACAGCTTTAAGTTCACGCTCATGCGTATGCCTCCTGTGAGCCACGGTCTATCTTAGGCCTGCCCCTAATTCCAAGGTCCCGAACAAATCTGCTGGTCAGTCGGTTTGGCCGAGTAGGGAAATGACGTCCCCAACACGCATCTTGCCAGTGCGGATCACCGACGCATAGAATCCGCTCAACCCCCATCGGGGCGACGTGTGATCACCCGCCTGAGTTTGCGCATCGTAGATTGCCGCCTGGATACCTGTGCCGTAGATGCTTAAGGTGTCGCAGGGCAGGCGTATCTGTAAGAGTTCGATGACGATCTCACCGACGCCGTACCGCTGGCCGATTCGCAAAGATCCACGGTCCAAGCCACGCGTTGTGATGTTCTCGCCCAGAGCGCCATAGAAGACCGGAAACCCTCGTGCAGCTAAATCGTCAATGCCCTCGGCCGTGACGAGCAAGATCGCTTTGCGCGGTCCGCCGTGAATTTGTGGGTGGCGCCATGCATCACCAACGATCCCCGCGAGAGTGAGTTCAGCCTCGGGGATAGCGACCTTGGGCACACCGCCTTGCGACCTGCTGATTTGAAGGACAACTCCATCCGGCCCATGATGCGGCATTTGGCGGGATCCTCTTCCTCACTGTTTCGGGCCGGTCTCTCGACGCTCGGGCTGTCTGGCACCGACCACGTTTCCCTCCGTGTCGAAGAAATAGAAAACCGTTCCGACAGTCGGAATGTGAAACTTTGGCGCCGCGATTTTCCCGCCGTTCGCTTCGACCGCGCGGATTGTCCGATCGAGGTCTTCAACTTCGATGGTGCACTCGAAACCCACCATCCTGGTTCCCGGTACCAGCTCGCGGCGTTCCTGCAACATCCCGACCGCCGTGACGCGCTCCTTGCCGGTCTCGATCAGATAGAAGTTGGGGGGTCCCCAGGGCTGGAATTTCCAGCCGAAGACCTGTTCATAAAAGCGCCTTGCGCGGGATACGTCGTCCGCATTGATTGCAAAGCCTGTCACATTGTTGGGCATGGCCAACTGTAGAACAGCCCGTTTGCGCTTGTCTTGCGCTATATTGACAAGATATGTCGCCAAGTCGCCAACCGAAGGAACTCACAGCAGAGCAGGAGCCATTTCTCACGGCGCGCTCGCTCGCGACCACCTATGGCAGCGGATATGTGATCGAGCCTCACATTCACGGCTGGCACCAGCTACTTCATGCATGCTCGGGCGCGATGACTGTCTTCGGGGAGCGGATGTCGTGGATGATCCCACCGGGACGCGCCGTCTTCATCCCGGCGGGAAACAGGCACTGGATCCGGATGTGGGGTCACGTGGCCATGCGGTCTCTCTACTTTCCCACCAGCGTCCGGATGTCTGACTCAGACCTGAAGGACTGTCGCGTGATCTCGGTGACACCGCTGTTGCGCGAGCTGATTCTGAGAGTCGTTGAGCTGTCTGCGCTTGATTCGAGGATTGTCGGAGAGATGCAGCTCATGACCGTATTGGTGAACGAGATGGGCGGCGCGCGTGTGGAACCGCTGGCATTGCCTCTGCCGGCTGATCGTCGGGCCCTAGCCGCGGCGAGAAGTGTCTTGGAGGACATCGATCGGACGACGGCCATCGATGAGCTCGCATATCAGTGTGGAGCGAGCGCGCGGACACTCGAACGAGTGTTCCGTAAGGAAACTGGGATGCGCTTCAGCATGTGGAGGCAAAAGGCGCGGATGCTGGAATCCGTTCGCGTGCTGGTGGAAGGCGAGTCCGTCACCAACGCCGCTCTCGAGTGCGGATACTCCAGTGTGAGCGCCTACATCGCAGCATTCAAGCAAACGTTCGGCTATACTCCCGGCGCTCTGCTTGCAGACCGAGACCCAATTCTCGGAGACTCGGAATGATTAATCCAAATCTCTCCCGTCCCACCGCCAATTCCTGATCGTCGCGTCCTCGCAAGTCGTCATCGGCCCTGATCTGACGAAGGCGGTGAGTCGCACGCTCTCGGCAGCGTTTCCTAACCAGTAAGCGGCTACGTGGCCGCGGCTTAACTCCTGATAATTGGGCAAGTTGGCACGGCTCGTTCGTTGTGCACGCAGTCGACATGAGGTTAGATGGCCGCGACGGGGCCTGGGTACTACGATATCGACTTCGATCCGGATCCGGGCCGGATTATGGGCTTGTCTTCGTCCGCATCCGTTCGTAGCGGAGCGCGACCGATCCATTCGAGTAGGACTTGCACTCTGTCAACTTGAAGTCGCGCTGCGGGAACTTGGCTGGGAAGCCGGGGATACCATCACCCAAAAGAACGGGACCAAGACCGATGAAGAGTTCGTCCACCAAATCCTCTTGCAGGAAACTGCGGCACAACTGGCCCCCGCCGCCCAAGTAGATGTCTTTCCCTGTGCGGCGTTTTAGATTTCTCACAAAGGTTGTCAGAGATCCGCTCACCACTTCGAATCCGTCGCGTTTGCCTGGCTTCCAACGTCGCGAGAATACATAGTTAGACATGCCTGGCATCTCCGGTATCTCGCCACTCTTGCGCATTTCCGCCGTGGCAGCCGCCGTCTTGCGACCCATGATGGTGGTGTCGATCTTGGCGAAGAAGTCTGCCATCAGCGCTTCGCCTTCTTTGTCTATCACCAGATAATCCATGGCGCCGTTCCGTCGCGCAATATAGCCGTCGATGCTGATTCCGAATCCCAGGATGACTTTCCGCGGCATGCCGCGACTCTAAAAGGGCTCTTACTCGCCGTCAAGGGAAAACGAAGCCGCCGCATTGGTAAAATTTCAGCCACGATTACCAACCCATTTGGCCCATCCGCTTAAGGATAATCGCGCTGTAGTGATTCATGCGCTCAGGTCGTCGCTTCAGGGGAGCTGGCAGAATTGCTGCGAGCCGCGCTGCCTGTTGCCGGTCGATATTCTGGGCTGCGGTTTCGTCGTAGTAACGACACGCCGATTCTGCACCATAAATACCAGGGCCCCATTCGACAACGTTGAGGTATATCTCGAGAATGCGATGTTTGCCCAGGACGAATTCGGCCACCGGCACCAGTGTGACCTCCGCGCCCTTGCGGAGGATCGAGCGGCCCGTTCCGAAGAATAGGTTTTTCACGAGTTGCTCCGTAATCGTCGAAGCTCCGCGAGTGCGATCGCCTTCCAAATCGTCTTCAGCAGCGATTTGGATCTCGCGCCAATCGAATCCATGGTGTTGGTAGAAGTCCGCGTCCTCCGCGGCGATTACAGCGTGCTGGAGATCGGTCGAGATTTGGCTGAGCGGAATGAATTTGTAGCGTTCGCGATACGGCGTGCGGTGAATCCAGGCCTGCAAGCGGCGCTCGATGTGCACCGCGGTTGTCGGCGGGTCGATCCACCGGGCGGCCACAAGGATCAGCGCGGCAAGCGACCAAAGAAACACCATGCCGATGACAAGCCATCGAATCGAGGATCGGAGGAAGCCCGTCCGAAGCGGGCTCTTGATTTGTGTGTTCGGCATGCAGTCACATTTCAGTGCACATGGTATGGCCGCCTGGAATCGCGTCTGCGTGGATGATGCTGTGTGAGCATCACAGAGCCACGGTCGACAGGAGCCGGCCAATGAGTAAAGTAAGATTTGTTGGTCCCGATGTCCATGCTGAAACGATTGCTTGCGCTGTTGCTGAATCGGGAGACGAAGTGCGTTCTCTTGGTGTTATTCCCAACCATTCCGATTCGGTCCGGAAGCTGGTTGGCAGGCTGGGCGCTGTCGCCAGCGACGCATCCGACGGCTTGTCGAGCGCTGAGGAAGAATGCCCGATTTGTTTTCGGGCGTCGCTTCGCTAAACCTTCTTGCAGCTCAGAAAGAAAACTCCGACAATTCGTTTGGTGACGAAGCGGGAAGCGGAAGCTGAAAGGCGGCGACTGCTCAAGTCTTCACGCCTTCGCGAACGTCCGGGAGGACGGGATGCGCTACATAGAGCGGCGCGGGTCCATTACATTTTTCCTCGCAGCGATCTTCTTCCTCGCGCCCGTGCGGGCCTCAGCCCAAGATATGGTCGTAGGCGTAAACGTGGTCAATCCCATGCGCGCCAGTGTAGCCGATCAGAATGTTCTCCTCAGCCAGCTCAAAGCAGCGCAGGTGCGCGTGATTCGATGCGGCATCTCGCACGACGACAAGGGCATCGATTTCGCCAAGCGTGCTGCCGCGGACGGGATTCGCATTCAGTTGATCGCTGGTCCACAGTACACACCCAACGCTCCTACGCGTCCCTACCAGCCCGATTTGTTCCCTGCCATGTGGAGCGGGCATCCGCTTTCCTTTGCCGACCCTGCGCTCTCCAAAACAGATTTTCAGCATCTCTTTGACAGCCTGGACGCGAACGGCATTCAGCTGGCCGGCGTCGAACTGGGCAACGAGATCAATTGGGCCGCCTTCAATCCGGAGTTCCCGCTGCCCGGTGAGGGAAAGATTCTGAGCCTTGAGGATCTCGCCCACGATCCCGAGGGCATGCAGATTTCGAAGGGTCTTCTGCAGTACGTCAAGATTCTGGCGGTCCTCAAAGATGTCCGCGACAACTCGCGGCTGAACCGGAACACGCCGATCATCTCCGCCGGCATGGTGAGCGCCCAGGACGGCGCGAAGCTGTACAACAACAAAAAAGAGGACATGGTCAGCTTGGCGGCGACCATCGGGTTTCTCCGCGCCCACGGCCTCGATTCGCTCGTCGATGCCTATGGCGTCCACAGCTATCCCTCGGGTGCGCAGCCCGGCAACTCAGCGGCCGCGGCTGAGCGCGCGGACCGCCTCAACACCGTCGATCTCGCCGAGTGCCGCACAAAAGGTACCGCCGGAGGCAAGCCCTGCTGGATCACCGAATGGGGGTTTCCGAACGCGGACGTGTCGTGCCCGGCGAAGGAGGCTGGCCGCACGCTGCTGGTCGAGGAGCTGCGCAGCGATTTTGCCGCGACCGCCGCCGAGCATCGCCTCGTGGGCATCGACTACTTCTCCTGGGATTCCGATCCGTGGTCCCACAAGATCGATCCAGACAGCGTGTATCGTTGCGGCGCCCTGACGGAAAGCGGCCGAGGAGCCATTGCGCCCGCCGGCGAGGAGAACAGTCCAAACCGGGTCGCTTCGATCCGGGTGAGAGTTGGGGTTCCGCTGGTCGCCCGCGGACCTGCGCCCAACATCGCCGACAACTGGTTCACTGGGGTTGAACTTCCCGACGGTCGTTTCCGCGGCTTCACGGCCGCCGGCACCACCTTCGCCGTGGATGGAAAGCAGCCTTACGACATGGGCGGTGAGGCCGCGACGGTTTTGAAACCGGGACCGGCAGGCAGTGCGTCCTCCTGCGGGGAGTGGATCCAGCACGTGGAGCTCGAAGGCAAAACGCTTTACGGATGGGTCCACAATGAAACTGCGTGCAACTACGCGAAAGGCGGCCAAACCCACGCATCCATGACGATTGGCACCTCGACCGACTACGGACTGACATGGAAGATCAAAGGTCCGATCATCGTGGGCACCGATCCACCGGCCGCAGGCAAGGAGACAGGCGACAGTTGTCCCTCGGCGGTGCGCGGCCAGGACGGCTACGACTACGCTTATTGCCTGCATAACGGAGGTCATTCCTGGGATGGAGGCTATGGGTTCGTCGCGCGCGCGCCGGCTACCGATCCGGGGCCGGGCAAGTGGAAGAAGTATTTTAACGGCGCCTGGAGCGAGCCGGGCGTGGGCGGAAAGTCGAGTAAAATTGACGGATTGGGCGTGGCTTACTGGACCACGACCCGCGAGAACATCGGCCTGAACTGGGTCAAAGGCGGCATGGGTATTGTTGCTTCGTCAGACGGCTTGCATTTCACAGCCGTGCTGTCTCAGCCTCTGATGCTGGCCGAACCGGGCGACTGGTCTCGGAAGAACGGCCTCGAACTGCTGTCGTATCCCTCCCTGATCGACGCGCAGACGGGGCTGAACCAGGTGAGCGACCATTGGCTACTCGCGTATATGTACCTCAACCCAGGCGAGGGTTTCAACAAACGCTATCTCATCTTTCGGCGTGTCGATATCTCCTGGTCGCGCGTGCCAGGTGAACCGCAAGTGGGCGAGATGCTGGCCCATTGGTACAACGCCGCCCAGCACGATCATTGGGCCACCACAGCACCCGTTCCGGGCAACTATTCGGCGTACAAACTGGTGGCTCAGCTCGGATATACAATGACGGCGCCCGACTCCAAGGAGAAATCGATCGCACTGGAAGAATGCGTCAGCCAGTGGCCTGGCCACCCGGACCACATCCTCATTCAAACGGGCGTCTGCGAAACCCATGGCTACCAGCGCCTGCGCAGCGCTGGTTTTATCTTTTCGACCTCCCAACCCAACACGCAGCCGTTATACCGCTGCTACTCCGACACTGAAAAATCCCATTTCGCAGCGAACCGAGAGGACTGCAACAACATGGGCAAGCGAGAAGCCCTTCTCGGGTACGATCTCAAGCAATAGCCGGAATCCGTTGTTTACCGACCAGGCTACCGGACCTGTTTTTGCGTTACGCCCGGCATGACTTGGGCGATTTCTCGAACTCTACGTTTTACGACCCGTTCTTCCAAGCCCGAGCCATGAATCGGTCGGCTTACGCCAGCCCGGCTGGATGCAACCCGCCCGCGAGGCGCTGACGAGGATAAACGGGTTAACACCTCGAATTCTTGTCACCGCGTTGAAGGCTAGCACCTGATTGGCTACCGTGACCATGACGGTATTGGATTTCACCCTAATCTTGATGGGCAGCATATAAAAATCAGATTAGCATTCATTATAAACGCACATATATAATCACAACATAACAGCAGCGAGGATGTCAGCGTCAGCGCTGCGGTTGGCAACGTCGTGCTGCCTTTGACAGGAGCCAAACGCCATGAGCCGATACCGTTATCTCGGTGCGATTCTCCTTACTCTGATTTTTGCCATGTCTCCGTCGGGCGCGCGTGCCGGCGGCGGGAACAGTCCGACGTACGACGGCGTGATTGATTTCGGCTCCCAACTTCTCCATATGGACGATGGGTGCCTTGCTTTGAATGGCACGGTAACATCGGGGAGTTTTTTCGAAGATCTGAAGCGAACAGAAAACGGCAACCGCTTCGAGTTCACAAAGGGCGGCCGGACGGTGACGGACTACCCGGAATCGCTGACAACCTCCATTCGCATCGTGGGGCAATGCGCCGCCACGTTATCAAATCCGCCGTCCGCTATTTTTCAAGCCGATTCGTATTCAGTGAAATTTGAAGTGGAATGGAAGGACGGTATGCAGATGAGACCGGCTGAACTGTCTGCGGAAGCCACTCATTGCACGGGGTACTCGAGTGTCCTCATTCCCAAGCAGAACTACTCGATTCCTTCGATCACATGCCACCTGACGGTGGAAAGCAAGGGCGTCCCGCTCGCCGATCACCTGATTGTTTCAGTTCTTACGGCAGATGGGAAACGCCTAACTCGACTCTCCGCGCGTCCCTGACGACTTAGACAGTCTCACCGTGGCGACTCGCGAAGCCCTTCGCCAACCGCCACGAGAGACCGTCCGTGCCGTGCCAAAGCTGAGGATGCGAACCGCCCGCTTTGCCACGTCCTACTTTACCTTGTGCCCGGTGTCTACAGATGTGACCACCAGATCCGTGCCATTCAGGTCGCCACTAATGGTGACTGAGTTCTCCGCCGCAGCCTTCGCTAGCTCTTTCTCGAAGCCGGACAAGACGTAGTGGCGGTCGCCGACTACGAGCACGTACGAGGCTCCTCGGCCAATCCACGATTCCGTGCAGGAAAGCCGCGTCTGAGCCTTGCACGTATTCGGCATTAGGCAGGTCGTGCAGCTTACATACCCAGTCACCGTGACGTGTTGCGAAACCGGCTCGGCGCTGGCCCTGCCCGCAAACATCGAGCCCAGCGTGAGAACGGCGGCTACAACGACGACTCGATACATCGTTTTGCTATTCATGGTTTCTCCTCGGGACTCTTCCTGTGTCCCACACCGGGGTCGCGGTAAAGCGGAAAGCCCTCATCGCGCGACGATCGGGTTGTGTGAGTCTCCTGAGGAAGACCATACAGAACAGAGATACGAACTGCGTAAAATGTTGCTAAGACCAGTATAACTTTTATATATGAGAAGCTTTCGTAAGCCTTGTATCGGCTCGATTCATAAATTTAATGGGCTTGACCTGCCGACCAGATGTTCTAATCTCAGCGATGGATCTGGTCAAATGGCTGGGCTGGCCCGAAAAGCCCGGCGGGGCGGTGCTTCAGTGTCGTCCAAATCGGTGACTCCAAACCCGGCTGGTTCCTTTGATTTTCACCGGTCGTCTTTTCCCGGCCCCTCCGGCGGTCATTCCGCAGGAACCAGCCTTTCAGACGAAGGCGATATCTCGATGTTCAAGCGTCTCGCCCGGGCGATCGGTCCGCCTGCCGTCGGTGTGTCGGCGGTTCTTCTCATCACGGAGATCTATCGCCACATCCCGCTTGTCAACGTGACGACGGTGGGTTTTACGTTCCTACTTGCGATTCTGATCGCCTCTACCGTCGGAGGACTCAGGACTGCAATTCCCATGTCGGTGGCTGCTACATTGGCTTTCGACTACTACTTCATTCCCCCTATTGATACTTGGAACATCGACGATCCACAGGATTGGGTGGCGCTTTCCGCCTTTATGGTCACGTCCGTCGTAGGAAGTACGCTTTCGGCGTGGGCTCGCCGCCAGACGAAGGAAGCTCACCGGCAACGGACGGAGGCCGAACAATTGTACGACCTGAGCCAGAGACTGTTGAGCGCGGGAGACTCTCTGGCGCTGTGCAACGCGATATCTTCGGATATCGTGGAGGCCTTTCGTGTACGAGCGGCGGCCTTGTTCCTTACCGAAGGGCAGACGATTTTCTATTCGCCCGGCGGCTCGCACCAGATCGATGCCACACATCTGAAGACGAGCCTCGGTTACAGGGATGTTCAGATCGACGCGGACAAGGGCTTGAGCTTTGTGCCGTTGCGATTGGGAATCAACGTGATCGGAAGTATCGCGATCGCAGAAACGGCGTTTTCAGTAGCGACGCTCGAGTCTCTGGGATCTCTGGTGACGATCGCGATCGAGCGCGCACGCGCGATCGAACAGGTTGGGAAAATCGAGGCGTTGCGAGAGAATGAGCGCCTGAAGTCAGCATTGTTGGACGCGATCACACACGAATTTCGGACGCCGCTCACCGCAATGAAGATATCCGTAACCGGTATGCTTTCCGATCTGAACTTCGATCGAGAGCAATGCAAAGACCTCCTGACGATGATCGACGAAGGTTGCGATCGAATCGACCATTTGGTCGAGGAAGTGTCCCAGATGTCGCGGCTCGAATCCGGCGAAACCCAGCTGGATTTCAAACGGCATTCTGTCGGTGAGCTAATTGAAGCGGCCCTGGGCGATTGCAGGGGCGTTTTGGGTTCGAGGACAATCGAGCGTGGGACAGCGAATGAAGCGGTGGCGATCAGGGCCGATCTGTTTTGGGCGACGAAGGTCCTCGTGCACCTCATCCGCAATGCGCATCTCTACTCCTCCGCTGGTGCGCCGATTACCATTCGCACGGAAACAAAACACGGACTCGTCTTTTTCAGCGTCGCCGACCGCGGGCCAGGAATCAGTCCCAACGAGTTGGGGAGAATCTTCGAAAAGTTCTACCGGGGCGAAGAACACCGGTTCCGTGTCCAGGGTACGGGCATGGGTTTGCCCATCTCAAAGGCGATTGTGGAAGCGCACGCCGGTACGATAGGCGCTACGAGCAAGGTAGGAGAGGGTTCCGTTTTTCGGTTCAGCCTGCCGATCGACCGGTCGTCAGAAGTTGGCGAGTGACTCCAGGGGCTGTCCTTCACGCTCCTGCGCAAGTGACGCTGACAAATCAAAAGCGAACTCCCGCGCGCCGGGATAGCGATCGGCGGGATCGCGCGCGAGTGCACGCTCGACAACGCTCTGCAACCGAAGCGAGATCAAAGGATTGATTTCGCAAGGGGGCGGCGGGTCAACCAGAAGCCGCAGGTTCATGGCTGTGCGGGGATCTAGACCCGAGAACGGCACTTCGCCAGTCAACATTTCAAACAGCATGACACCGAGGGAATATATGTCGCCGCGAGCGTCGGCACGTTTCCCTTTTATCTGCTCAGGCGACACGTAACCCGGCGTGCCCATCACCTCCTCACGCGCCAATCTGTTCCACAGGCTCGCTCTTGTTTCGCGGGCGATACCAAAATCCAGGAGTTTGATGTTGTCCTCGGCATCGACCATGACGTTTTCAGGTTTGAGATCGCGATGCACGACTCCATGGGCGTGAACGTATTCCAGCGCATCGCATATCGCAAGCGTGATTCCGATGGCGCGTTCAATCGGCAGTGGCCATCGCTCGTCAATGATTACTCGGAGCAGCTTCCCCTCGGCCCATTCCATCACGGCGTACCGCCCGCCGGCGCCTTCCGTGGGCAGCACCCTAACAAGTCCAGGGTGATCGAATTTTCTGCCGATCTCGATTTCCGTTCGGAAGCGATCGAAAACCGGACCGTTACTGGCTTTTTCTGGATGTGGAACCTTCACGGCAACGCGACGCCCAGTCATCGTGTCGGTTGCACGGAAAATGGATGCCATGCCGCCAGAAGCCACCAGGGCTTCAAGCCGATAGTGATCAAGCAGGTCCCCGGAACCGAGTGAGGTTGTTATCAGCGGAATCATGCGACAGAGGAATGCTAGGCCGGCGCACGTACGAGAACCGTAATGGAATCGTAAGGTTCCCGTAAATTCGGCATTCGGCGTCGAGCCAGCCACGATATCGGAGCATGGGGGATGGAGTTGAGTGGACACAAATCGGATTACGAAACGCGGGCGCTACTTGACGGGTCAAGAAACTTTTTTCAGCGCTGCAAGATGATTACGCCCGTCTTGAACGAATTTCACGAACCGGTGCGCCAATTCACGAATGCGAGCGGCTTGTTTGAGTCGCAGCGCATCGTCCGGGATCAACTCTCCGCCCACGCCGAGCGCACTGGCTCCTGCTACGATGAATTTTTGGGCGGTCTGCTGATTGACGCCGCCGGCAGCGATGAGAGGAATGTGCAGGAAGGCCTTCTTGAGAATCCGAATGTAGCTATCACCGCCCACTGGGGCGCAGGGAAACACTTTAACGAAATCGGGACCGGCTCTCCATGCGCGAATAACCTCGGTCGGCGTAAGTGCGGCGGGCCATACGGCTATTTCTTCTTTATTCGCAAATTCGATGATGCTCACGTCGAGACCGTCGGTGGTCAGGAATTGCGCGCCCGCGCCGATGCAACGGCGTGCTGTTTCCGTGTCGTAGACGCTTCCCGCCCCGACAGTCATATCCGGTATGTGCTCGACAAGGTATTTGATTACGTCGAGCGCGCCGGGCACGGTCATCTCAATCTCCACGATTGGAATTCCGCCAGCCGCCACAGCCTCCGCTGCAAAGCGCGCTACATGTTCGGACGAGACGCGAACTGCAGGCACGATGCCGATCTCTAGAATACGCGCTCGAACTTCATTTCTATTCAAAGGTCGGGCTCCTTTCGCTGGTCACGTCACCCGTTGAGACCTGGATGGTCCGCCTGCACCACGCTGACCGATTGCTCATGCCCAACTGTCGTCGCGGGCGCTGCTTCTGCTTTGAAAACTTCTACCATCGTGCCCGCATCCCGCCGGCAACCAGCCTCGTGCGACAGAAACGGTATCGCCTCACGGGGCACGCGTCTCACTCGATGGCCTCCCGGCCCACTGCCATGTTCAACTGGGCTGCAGCCGTCAAGTAAGAACCGACCAAGTTCACGTAGGCGAGTTGCACATAGCGGTAAGCCGCCTCTGCATTTAGAAAGTCCAGCAGGGAGGCGCCGCCATGCTGATAAGCGAAGGTAACTGTGTCGCGCACTCGGACCGACTGCTGCAGATATTTGGCCTTGTATGGCCGCAGCAGGTTCAGGGCGCTATTCAGGGTGGCGTAGCCCGAGTCGACGTCGCTGAACACTTGTGCTTCGGCCGCGTCTTGGAGTCTTTGATGGAGCGTGATGTCGAGTTGCGTACGCAGCTTCTCTCCCTGGTTGCGGTCGAAAATGCGGAGGGGGATGCTGACACTGAGACCGAGCGTTTCGTGGTCATCAGGGTTGTTGAATGAGGGGTTGTACGTAACCCACGCGCTGAACGTCGGATCGGTCGAGCCGTTCGCAATAGCCAATTTGTTGTTGGTTCGGGCTTCGACCACGGAGTCGACAGCCGCCTTCAAATCGGGCCGTGAATCGAGAGCGATTTTCCTGAACTCGTCGAGGGGCTGAAGGGTATCGTCGAAATCGTATGGCCCGGTCACGTCGAATTGATCAATCGGCGTCCGGTCGTTTAGTAATGTGAGCAACTGTATTTTCGATGTGCGCAAATTCACGTCTGCGGTTTCCAGGTCAGATTCATACTGCACCCGCTGCAGTTCCAGCCGGTCAAGATCGATCTGCGCTATACCGCCAGCGTTAAACGTGTCTCTGCTGATCTGGAGCACTTTGTCGTAGTAGGCGAGATCGTCTTTTGCGAATTGAAACACTGCTTTCGCTTGCAAGGTTGACACAAATGCACTGCGCAGATTGAAAATCAGGTTCCGCTCCAGATCCGCGTGAGTGTCGACCGCGACTCCGGTGGCATCCTGCTGGGCTTCCAGCCGCAATTCCCGCTTGTGTTGCCGTTCGTGCAAATAGCTCACGTTCGGTTGAATCTGCGTGCCGAGTAACGGCACCCACGTGTGATGGTAAGGAGCCAGTTGAGTTCCATCCTCCGACAGAGTGAAGTTCGGGTTTGGGCGCAGGTACGCGGTGATCTCTTCTGCCTTGGATTCGTCGATATTCAGCTTGTCTGCCAGGAGGGTCGGGTTGCGGGCCTCGAACCTATCTCGAATCTCCTGCCAGGTCAGCGCTCCTTGCGCGAACCCGCTTTCCGCCAAGAAAGCAGCCGCGAGCAGCCCAAGGCACAAACGACTGAAAAACGTCCGCATGAATCCTTTATGAGGTTTATTGCAACTCCTGGGCATTTCAGATCTAGGTCTCAAATGAGGCCTCCGGTTCTGGAAGCTTATCTCCGTCGCGGGCGACCCATACGTAGAGCGTGGGTAAGAGAATGATGCTGATCGCCAGGGCGCCGACCAGGCCTCCGACGATCACGATGGCGAATGGACGCTGTGAATCGGAGCCGATGGCGTGTGACATCGCGGCGGGAACCAGCCCGAAAGTGGCGACGAGCATGGTCATCATGATAGGGCGGAGCCTCAGGACTGCGCCCTCAATCGCTGCGTCCACGACAGTGAAGCCTCGCGCCCTCAGTTGATTAATGTATTCGAGCATGATGACGCCGGTTTGCACGGACACGCCGAACAGGGCAAGAAATCCGACGCCTGAGGACACGCTAAAATTTGTGTGCGTGATCAGCAGTGCCAGACATCCTCCAAGCGGAGCCATCGACACGACACCGAGAATCAACAGGGTCCACTTGGCAGAGCGAAACATTGTGTAAAGAATGATGAAGATCACCAGGATTGTGAGCGGGACGATAATCTCCAACCGGCGAGCTGCTCGCTGCTCACTTTCGTATTCGCCCGACCACTGAATGTAGTAGCCGCGCGGGAGCTGGACTTGGGCATTTATTTTGTCCATGGCCTCGCGCACAGTTGTGCCGAGGTCGCGGTCCCGCACCTCGAATCGGACTGCGACGTATCGAGTATTCTTCTCGCGAAAAATGTCGTAGGCGCCGTCACGAATCTCGACCTTGGCTAGCTGCCCAAGTGAAACTCGCTCGCCGGTCGGGGCGAGCAGACGAATATTTTGGATAGCTTCCTTTGTATCTCGATAGGGCTCCTGATAGCGAACGACCAGGTTATAGACCGCTTCGCCCTGCAACACCTGACTTACGGCATTGCCCCCGACGGCTGTCTGAACGGCGTCCTGGACATCCGCCACGTTGATTCCAAAGCGCGCACAGGCCGCGCGGTCCACTGTGATATTGAGATTCGGCTGGCCAGTGTCGCGCTGGACTCCGAGGTCACTGATACCTGAAACCTTTTCCATCGCGGCCTTCATCTCATCGGCCTTTTCCTCCAGGACGGTAAGATCCGGACCGAAGAGCTTGGCCGCAAGACCTCCCTTCGTGCCGGTGAGCGTCTCATCGACGTTGTCCTCAATGGGCTGTGAGAAGTTCCAGAAGACGCCCGGCAGCTTGGATACTTCGCGATTCATCGCCGCGATGAGCTCGACTTTGTCCTGGTGAAAGACGGCGCGCCATTTCTCTTTTGGCTTTAAGTCGATGAAATATTCGGTATCGCCGAATCCGCCCGTGTCCGTTCCATCGTCGGGTGCTCCGGACTGCGACACGACCGTTGTTACTTCAGGAAACGACGCGAAAATGACGCGCGATTGATCCGCGAAGCGCGTGCCCTCGGTGTATCCGGTGCTATTCGAAAGCGTTCCGCGAGCCCAGATCGCTCCTTCGTCCAGGTGCGGCAAGAACTCTGATCCAATAACTCCGCTGAACGCGAGGAACAGCATCAAGGCGAGCGCTACGAAGCCGGCCCCGACCGTGGCTCTGCGATGCTCGATGGCCCACCTCACCCGCCTCCGGTACACATCGATCAGATAAGCCAAAACCGGATTTCGCCTTTCGCGAACGCCTTTGCGAAACAGCGTGGCGCACAAGACGGGAGCAATCAAAATGGAGAACGTCATCGCACCCAATAGCGCGAATGCGACCGTCCAAGCCATGGGCTTGAAGAGCCGACCCTCCACACGCTGCAGAGTGAAGATGGGCATATACGCGGTGATGATGATGGCAATGGCGTAGAAAACGGGCCGTTGGACCTCGTGGCAGGCCTCGCGAATTGCCACGAGCGGGCTCTTCGGAGCCGCGCCGTTCTGGCCGTGACCCAAGTGCCGAACGATGTTCTCAACCATGACAACCGCGCCGTCCACAACCATTCCGAAGTCGAGCGCGCCCAACGAAAGCAAGTTGGCTGGAATGTGATTCAAGTCCAGACAGATGGACGCGAACAGCAGCGCGAACGGTATCGTCAGTGCGACGATGAGAGCGGACCGCACATTCAGAAGAAACAGAAGCAGAATGACTGTGACCAGGATCATTCCTTCCGTCAGGTTGTGCAGCACGGTATGTAGCGTGTAATCCAGTAAATCGCTACGATCGAGCATCGGAACGACCTTTACGCCTTCGGGCAAAATCCTAGTATTCAGCTCGTCCACTTTCCTGTGGATTGCGTCAAGAGTCGGCTGCTCCTCCGAGCCCTTGAGCATGAGCGCCACGCCTTGAACCACATCGGACTCATCGACGATGACGCCGTCCGGACGGTGCGTGGCCCGGGCCATGTGTCCCAGGCGAATACGTGGGCCCCAGCCGACCTCGGCGATATCTTTTATGCGAATGGGCGTCCCAGCCTTATTCGTCAAGACGGTCTGCTCGATGTCCTGCGAATTGCGGACGAGGCCCAGAGCTCGCACGTTTACCTGTTGCATCCCGCTTTCGACGAAGCTGCCGCCCGCGTTGTTGTTGTTGTTCGCCAATTGCTGCTCAACCTGACCGATACTCAATCCGTAGGAGATGAGTTTGTTGGGGTCCACGCGGACCTGATACTCGCGCGCCGTGCCGCCGAAATCGCTCACGTCCACCACGTTGGGCACGGACTTGAATTCCTTCAGCAGGACCCAGTCTTCAATACTCCGCATGTCCATGAGGTCGTACTGCGGATTCGTGCTGCGGATGGTGTACCAATAGATCTGGCCGGTTAGGCTCCAATCGGTGCCAATCTGCGGCTGCACGCCTTGCGGCACGGTGACGAGAGTGAGTCGTTCAAGGACTTTTTGCCGGTTCCAATCGTTCACCGATTGATCGTCGAAGATCAGGGTAATCAGCGAAAGCCCGAAGATCGATTCGGACCGCATAATTGAAAGGTGAGCGATACCACCCATTTGAGTCTCGATCGGGATTGTGACCAGTTGTTCGACTTCTTCGGCGGATCTGCCGGGCCACTGGCTGATGACGGTCACGTAAGGATCCGCGATGTCGGGATAAGCCTCCACGGGGAGATTGTGGAACGAGACCGCGCCCCACAGGGTCAGGAGTGTCGCCAGCGACAGCACAATAAATCTGTTGTTGAGAGCAAAATCTACGAGGGCGCGAATCATCTTTCAGTCCCTGTCCTTTGCACCTCGAGCCGGTCGTTACTCATTGTCGATCGCAGTTTGTAGCGCCAACGCGTTGCTCACGACTTTTTGTCCCGACTGCAGTCCGGACAGAACCTGCGCCATCTGGTTCGGTAGTTGATCTCCGCTCTTCACTTCCACGCGTTGGAACATGTTGTTGGGCGCGGGCATGTAGACCCAATCGCGATCGTGCAGGTGAATGATTGCCGTGGCTGGCACCGACGTATACGTTTGCTTTTTCAGTCCGTAAAATGTCGCCGTCGCGAACATTCCTATGCGCATCATCATTCCGGGATTCGGAACCTCAATGCGGACCTTCGCGGTTCGAATGGTAGGATCGAGAAGCGCTCCGATATTGCTGACTCGGCCCTTCAGAACCTTATCCGGAAACGCATTGAGGCGAACGTCGGCCGGCTCGCCGACTCCAAGGGTTGTTATGTCGCTTTCATACACGTCACAGACGATCCAGACAGAGGACAAATCGGAAATCGTAAATGGATTGGCCGAGTAACTCTGAATCGTGCTGCCGTTCACCACTTCCTGGTCGGTGATCTCCCCAGAGATCGGAGAGGTGATGTCGACAAATCCATTCGGATGTTCGGGATCGTTCCCGAGCAACTTCAAATGTTCGGTCGCGGTGTCCAGGGTCGTCTTCGCGTCGTCTTCGGTATCCTGAGCCACTTCCAAATCTTGCGTAGCGATGGCGCCGTGTTCGTAGAGTAGTTTCGCTCGATCCAACTGCTTTCGCGCGAGAAGCTCATCGGCGATCGCTTTACGATAGCCGTCGTAACCGCCCGACACGTCGTCGCTTCGAATGCGCAGCAGGAGCTGTCCTTTCTTAACCGTATCGCCTAGACGCGCTCGAATATCGACGACGCGACCGGAGGCCAACGTGACCACCGGAACCGTGCGAGAGACATCGGGATACACCGACCCGGTCACCACCAGTTTCGACGGGGCCTCGTACTGTGCCGCCGTGGCCACCGGATATCGCTCCGGGTGGTCTACGGAGAAATGCGTTACATCCAGCCCTGGGACCACCGTTGCAGAAGGCGGCGCTTCCGCCGCGGCGTTGTCCTTTCTGCCACAGCCGGCCAACAAGCAGGCGACCATGACCACCACGATGGATGAAGGCAAAAACTTGTCCCGATGGTTGCTGCGCATCTTTACCTCCCGAACAAGACTGAACTTCGTTCTGACCCTAATCGGATACACGCGTAGCGTTCAGACCGACTACGTCGTCCCGAGACTTCTCGCAACTGTCCGAACGAATTCCTAGGCGGTCGTGGGCGGGGCTCGGTCCACACCGAAGCGCAGAAATGGATGTAGCGGAACGTGGTAGTTTGTTGAGACAAGCAAGACCGTCGGTGCTTCGGAGTTGCGCGTGGCTGTGCTTTGGCAGCGAATCGTATCGGACCTTGGAGAGACCAGCGTCGCGCTGAAGTCGAATCGTTCGGTTGCGAATTTCTGTCCGGGTACAGTGTCCGGAAGGATGTTTGAGAAGGCGCTCGGCTCCGCTGCGGTGAAGTGACCGTGCCCGTCGTTGAGAAAAACGGTTACGGGAATACCGGACCGGGCGGCGCGGATTACCAAGTCCAGACTTCCGTCACCGGTTACATCCTTCGCAGCTATCAGAAGGCCGCCGAAGGGAGCTTTCATTTGCAAGAACTGGCGTCCGCCTTCTGAAAACTGAACGTCAATCACGTACTGCGCTCTTACTGAATCGAACCCTTTTAACTCAACAGTTGCGAGATCAGGGTGAGTATCGCCCGTAAAGTCCGCCATCGTAAATCCCAAGCGAAGGCCACTCTCGGGCACGGACAGAACGCTTGGTAAAGCGTCCGCTGCGATCGCAGGTGCCGCCTCACGCTCGCGGGACGCCGCCCAGCCACGCGCGCTATTCGCGCAAGCAAGGGTCAAGCCCATAGTCGAGATAAGGAGAATGATCGTTTGCCGCAATGCACTTTTCATTCGGGCGTTACCTGAACTGGTTCTGCTTTTTCATTCTCGAGCAAAACCATTGAACACCCACGCGTCTACGAAAGTGATAAGCAAGGCCTCAGGGATTCGTAAAGCGACAGCGCTTGAAATGAGTGACTCTGAGAGACGCCGGCCCGTGCGGCACGCCTGGAATCGAGAGAGCGGCACCGGAGTTGTACTCCGGTGCCGCTCTCAGCTTTGCTGATCGCTCGGTGAACTGGAATTTCACCATTTCACCATTACCGCGATGGTGCTGACCCACTGGCTCTTGCGGAGGTCCGGTTGCCAGAGTGTCCAAGAGACCCCGGGACCGCCAAGGGTGGGGCTCTCGTCGAGGCTCGTGCAGGAGTTGGTGACGGCTCCTGCGGCGTTGTCAACCTTCAGACCCATTCCCGAATATCCCGAGAGGGGAAGAGGGGACACCGTGGAGGTCACTCCATTCGTGCAGATGTAACTCGCGCCGGTCCCCACGCTTCCGTTGTAAGCGACCGGCCCGACATTGCCACCGGGAGGAGTGATCCCCTGCCGGCCTGACCAGTACGGCGTTGTTGAGTAGCGATAACCTGTCTCAAAGCGGAAGGTTACGAACTGGCTGGGCATCCAATCGGCGGTTACCGTGGAATCCCAACCCTTGAATACGCTCCCGGGATACGCCGGTTGGTACGGCGATCCAGAGACGGCACTTGCCCCATTGATCGGCTGCAGCAACGTGAGGTATCGGCCTGGGTTATCGAGCACACCGCCGCCGAGGGTCACTCCGAACAGATCATGGTGGAACCACATGCGATCGTAGAGCATCCACCCGGCGAAAGACTGCTTGGGGTGACCGTTGCTGTTGTTGTGGCAACTCACGATCGTGCCCGGCCCGGAACCGCCGTATTCGCATCCCAGATCACCGGTGACCGAAAATGCCATCTTGTCCAAACCCAACGCGCCCACGCCGTCCGGGCGATCGAAATACTTCATCTCCATGCTGTCATCGGTGTGGATACGGGAGCGTCCCGGAACGCCCAACGTGTCGGTGCCCATGCCGTAGTTGTTGAATACAAACGAAAGTTTCGGCGTCGGCCGCCACAAAATTTGGCCTCCCAAGCCCGGGTGGCCGTTGAATTTGGCGTACGATTGCCATCCGTTAATGAACCAGGGTTCAATCTTCAGTTTCTCGGTCGGGAACCACTGAATGCGTACGCCGTTGAAAAACCACGGCGTATTCGAAGAAACGAAAGAAGGTTGGTAGGTCCAGTTGTCGAAGTTGTAGTAGCTGAACAGGCCAATGTACGACACGAAGATTCCCGCATCGACGTTCAACCCGTGATTGACGTTGAAGTGATATCCGCCCCACGCTTCCGAGAAGTATTTATAGGCATCGTTAAGGTTCCATTGGCCGACCCCTGCGCTGCCGTCATTGCGCGGCGTCGTGGTGGAGAACAGTCCAAACATCGTCAGGACGCGGCCACGAACGTTGTCCACATGTATGTCGCCGCCGAAGCTCATTTGCTCGAGCTGAACTTCGCCGTTTCGAAAACTTTCGGTGGACCCGCCCATGGTATGGTCCCTCGGCTGGTTGTAACTTTCCATGTAGTTCGTGTCGAACCGGACCTCCGGCGTAAAGTATTTCGTCGCCAGCGGCGTATCCTCGTTGCGAGAAGTGCCGTTGAGCCAGGTCCAGTCTGCGAACGAAAACGGATCCGCTTTTGTTTGTCTTTGCGGATCGAAGGTCTTCGCTGGAGGTGTCGCGGGCGCCGCTGCGGTGGCCACGGGCGTTTGTGCCGTCAGAACGGTTGTTGTCGGCGCGGCGGCGGAGGCATCGGGCGTGCCCGGCTGTGCGCCTGCGTCCTTGGCTTTAAGGGCCGCTTCGAGCTCCTCGATGCGCTTTTCCATAGCCGCAAGCTCTCTCAAGATCGCGGCCGAGACCTCGGACTCCGAGGCGCTCGCCGGTTGATCGGACGATGCGCTGCTGGTCGCGGCGGCACTAGAGGCCGTCGTCACAGCCGGAGTAGTTGTGGCGGCCGTGGTAGTCGTGGCATTAGTGGCGCCGGCTGGCGATGGCTGGGCTGCGTCGTTCAAACTTGCCAGTTCCTTCTGAGGGGAAACTTGGGTCTGAGCCTGCGCGTAACAAAGTGGGGCCTGACTAAATGCGAGTCCTAAAACGAGCGCACAAGAAACAACTACGAACTCCGCCGCCCCGCGCAACGGAGTTTCCCTAATTTTCGCGCCTCGTTCCCTTTCTGGTTGAAGGTTCCAGCTTGTTCTGTTCAAGATGTCCTCCCTGAAATGTCGTTCACGTCCCGTTTCTTCTCTGCACGCTTTGGCAACACAGCAAGAAAACCGCCGCGAAGAATTTTGTGCAGGCGCCGTGGCCGAGACGGCGCCTGCGTCCACGAAGCACCTGACACCGCGGGCGGCACTGGAGGGCCGCCCGCTGGAGTCAGGTCCCAGCGAAGACTCCGTTGCGCAACAAATGCGCTTGCGGTCGCCTGCAAACTCGCAGATCTGTCTCCACTCGCTTCCACTCTTGCTGACCCCGCTTGATCGCAGCCATTACACCTCTTCGTACCTATGGAATGCATAAGCTCGCGATAAGGTTTTCGTAAAAAAGGGCGCACGCCGCTTCTTTGGCGAAATGGTCGCCGGCGCCCTTCTACGCGGGGGCGCAACAGCTGCCCGCGAGCGGTGTTCTGCGCCTTTGTTTCTCCTCGGATCGCTTCGCAGCCCCGGCTCTCGGCGCTCGAAGGCCTCGCCTTCATAAATTTCACCATTTGTTAAACACAGTGAGGCACAAGGTAAGGTCAGCGGCCCTTCCGGTCAAACTCAATGAACGGATCGGGTGAATTGATGGGCGGCCTTGATTCGCTTACGCAAAACGAATGACTTCCGAATGCGCCGTGGCTTACGTAATCCTTAGGAATGGTTAACGGAATTCTTATCCCGTTCGTGTGAGACTTTCATCGGCGCTTCAAGCGCATCAGGGATCGGTCGAAGGAGATGTCACACTTGATCGAGACATCGCACTTACAACCGCCAGCCAGAAGCTCTCCAACGACTCCTACGAAGGTCCTCCTGGTAGATGATGACGCACAGGTTCGCCGTGCATTGCGCACGACCCTTACAAGCGCCGGATACGTTGTCGTAGAAGCACGGACAGGTGAGGAGGCGCTGGAGGAAGTTCAAGCGGGCGGCGCTGTAGACATCGTTTTGCTGGATCTAAAGATGCCGGGCATCGGCGGGCTGGAGGCATGCCGGAGAATTCGCGCAATCTTCGACGTCCCGATTCTGGTCATCAGCGTCCTCCGAACTCAAGAAGAAAAAGTGCAGGCATTCGACGCAGGCGCGGACGACTATCTTGTGAAGCCTTTCGGAATCCAGGAACTTCTGTCGCGCATTCACGCTCTGCGACGGAGATCTTCCGGTTCCGAATCGGTCCCGCCGTTTGAATCTGCTGGCCTCAAGGTTGATTTCGAGCGCCGCCGGGTGATCGTAGATTCCGATCAGGTGCATCTGACGCCAAGTGAATTCGAGCTTCTGCGTTATCTCATGCTGCATGAGGGAAAGCCGGTTTCGCACCAGACATTGCTACAGTCTTTGTGGGGACCAAAATGTGCGGGCGAAATCCAGCGCCTCAGGGTCACGATCAATCAGTTGCGTCGAAAGATTGAGACTGATCCGGATCGCACTCGTTACATTCACACCGAACATCAGTTCGGCTATCGGTTCGAGCCCGTACAGAAAAAGCCGGCGAAGCGAAATGTGAAGGCGTGAATCGCTGCTTCTGTCGGTGCGGTGCGGCCATGAATTCGCGATGAAGATTGAAAACCAGCGCGGCTTGCCAAACTTTTTCAGCCTGCGACGACCCTGCGGCTACCCGGTGCGTTCATGAATGCCGAAATCGTGCTCATCGTCGATGACAGTCCCCAGATCCGCCGCGCCTTGCGCGTAATCCTGATCCCACAAGGCTTTGTAGTCATCGACGTGCGCACGGGTGAGGAAGCCCTTGACTTGATCCGCAAGGAGCATGTGGAGCTAATCCTGCTGGACGTGAACCTGCCCGGCATGTCGGGATTCGAGACCTGTGCCGAGATTCGTCGCACGACTGATATCCCAGTCATCATGCTGACCGTTCGGAGTAGCGAACGCGACAAGATTCAAGCGTTTGATGCCGGCGCGGACGATTACGTCGTCAAACCCTTCGGAGCGGAGGAACTCACCGCTCGCGTCCGCGCGAATTTGCGCCGCGCCGGATCGGAGGCCCCCCCTGTTTTTGTGTCGCCCAACTTGCAGGTTGATTTTGAGAGGAGGGCGGTTGCCGCGAAGGGGCGCAAGGTTCATTTGACTCCGAAGGAATTTGTGCTGCTTCGTCATCTCATTACAAACAAGGGAAAAACCCTGACACATCGTTGGTTGCTCCAAACTGTTTGGGGACCGGACTACGGAGATGAAATGGAGTCCCTGCGCGTTCTCGTCAACCAGCTACGCAAGAAAATCGAGCCCGATCCGCGGAGACCTCGCTATATCTTGACGGACCCCTGGGTGGGTTATCGCTTCGAAAGTCCGGATGGGGTTGAGCCGGGCATCCGCCTCAAAAAGTAAGCCGTGCAACACGTCTTCGCTTGAGCCTAGGTCCATCCAACACCGGAAAGGATTGCCCTCGAGCGCCCCAAACGCCGGGTTACGAACGGTTTATGGTCCGCCCGGACCCGCAGTCGAATGAACGCCCAGTTCGCGCCCGATGCCCAGCTCTCGCTGTTCTTTGTGGCGATTTTCCACGGTACGGGGAGGTGCTCGTTTCCGGGTTGATCCCGACGGTGGAATCCCAAGCTGGATTTTGATCTCTTGGCCGTTCGCTAATAGTACCGAGCAAGAATGGTTTACTGCCTACGGCTCGAGCAAAATTCGCTAGCATGAAAGGGTTTTACTTGCTAGTTACCTACGAAGATCCGTAACCAACGAAGATCTTCTCCGGGACGAGGCGACGATGGCGCGCGGGACCGCGAGATGACCTTCGAAGGGAACGACGATCGGTTAGGTACTTCCCCCATCCCGTCGGAACGCCGCGAACAACTTGAGCCGGCGGTACCGCCCACTTCAGGAGAGCGCCGAAAACATTCACGCTTCGCGATGTGCATTCCATTGCGGTTGCGAGGGGCCAAGAGCGACGGAACAACCTTCCATGAGACGACATCCACAGAGGTTGTCAGCGCGGGTGGATTCGCCTGCCGCTGCGTAGCTGACTTTCCGAACGGGACGCCGGTCGACGTGTTCCTTCTCGCCATGGGAAACCAGGAGCGCCTGATTGGTCCTGCCCAAGTCGTGCGAGTCAAACGGTCTTCCTCTCCTTGGCACAGTTATGCCTTTGCATTCCAGAACGCCCACGTGGACTGGTTTCTTGTGCCTGACGAAACTCCTGCGCCGGAACAAGAACGGCACTAAGTCGCACCGGCGAACGACCGAAAAGAAAAAACGCCCGCGAGCGGCCACGCGCCGCCGGCCTCCCAGGAAGCGTATTCGTTTCAACGGCACCGCTTGGCGTGATGCCGACGAAAAAGCAGAACACACGACTCATCCACGCAGTCTTGCTGCCGCTTCGCTCCTCGAGGGATTCTGCTAAGATGGATTTCGTTTAATTGCGAACGGGAGCAAGTGCGGTGAGCCACTGTGGCCGCTTCGAGGTCCTCGCGATGATCGATGGATTGGCCGGAGTTAGGAACAGCGCGGGGACAATCGTTTTTGTGTGCTTCAAGTGCCGGACCTATCCGGACCATGCGTATGGAGCACCCAACAAAGAGCAACTGGTGTATATGCTGGTTTGCTCGAAATGCGGCCGGACACTTGGAGAGTGGATTTCGATCGAGGAGCGAGAGAAGGAACTGCTACAATTTGCGGGACGCGTCGAACTGCTTACCTGAGTGAAAGGCTTTCGGCAACCATCGAACTCCCCACACGGCCCCTGAGGCGATCCCGAACGCCGATTCCCCCTCGAGGAAGGCTGCGTCATCTATACCACACGGAAAAGGGACAGAAATGACCGCGCAATTATACTTTCGACCTGGGACAAGCGATGTTTCGGGCTGGTATACTTTTAATGGCAGAACGCTCTACAGCGGGGTCGGTCCACCTTCCATGTCCGCTTCTTCGACAATCCGCATCGCCACACCGGTCACACGGCCAACGACTTCCGCCTGGGCGGGGTGATCGAAGTGCCTGATGGCTTGGCGAGACTGCGGATGTGGAATCACCATGAGTTGCCCTTTTTCGAGCTGGCACCAGCTGCAGAGATATCCATCTCGCAACTCGATGAAATAGATCGGCCGCTCGAATTCCGTTCTCCATTGCGCTGAACTGATCTTTCTCTGACCCGGATCGATCTGAACCAAGGAGCCAGGGCGGATGAGGGGATACAGCGTGTTGTCCTCAAGGCCTATATAGCCGTACATTGATTTGCGCAAGTCGAGGTGCTGAAGCAGGCCGATGGGCACTTCGTCCCACTTTTCTACGACTCTCGATAAGAGGTTCGTTTTCTCGAAACGGAACTCGGGTTTGAATTCAACCGGAAGCGACACGCTCTGGCTTTCCGCGTCTCCTTCCCTGTCCACAAGGTGGGTTCTGGGAACTCCAATCGAAGCGCGGTCTCGGCGCAGGTCAGCGATCCGTAGTCCAAAATAGGAGGCAATTTCCGAGAAGCTCTTGTCGTAAATCGCGCTGATGCTGTAGAGCTTGAACAAGCCCGGCATGAACTTGCCTTGCTCGATGTCAGTCAGCCATGCGTGCGATAGGTAGTACTCCTGGTTCCGCTTCTCGATGGCGATGTGTTCGCTTTTGCGCTGTACGTCACGCGTCGACAGACCTAAGCGCTCCCGCGCCGTCTTCAGCCGCTGTCCCGCGCCGAGATTCGGCCTCGTGGGTTCCATTGGCGGGCATCCTACTCTCGCAGAGAGTTCGTGTCCAACTACGTGACATTCTAGGCTATAGAGCCCCCCTTCTAGCGTTGTGAAAACATCTTGCTTGGTCGCAATAGCGGCCAAGCGCACGATTTTTTCCGGCTCGCTCCCGGCTTCCTGTAAACCCGAGACGCGCCAACATCCCATGCTTACGATCGCCAAAGCAATTCGACGAACGCAAACGCCCGACGGGGTAGTCCTTCTGGATATCGAGCGCGGGCAGATGTTCTGCCTGAATGCGATCGGCTCCAAGATCCTTGAATTGGTCGACGCGGGATGCGACGAGGAACAGATCGCTGTTCAGCTGAGTGTGGCATGTGGCGAAATCGTTGACGCCGTGCGGGCGGATATCCGCGAGTTCCTCGAATCCTTGAGGCAGCACCAGATTCTGCGGCAGGGCCCTCCAGCGCCCCCAGTTGAAGGGCAGGCAGCACACGGCGGCACAGATGCGACCTGACCGGACCAAAGTTCGGCTGATCATTACGCGACATGGAGCGTCCGAGATCCTGTTATCAACCCAGCTCTCGACCTGGTCGCTTCCGCGCCTCGAGGTGCCTACCGACGTCAGGTTCGCAGAGCAGTTGGTGGCGGGAACAAAAGAGCACTACCAACTTGAAACCTATTGCCTCTCGATCAACAGCTGCCCGGCTGCGCCGGATGGTTCGTCCTCGGACAGATATGCCGTCCTCGAAGCTTTGCGGCAAGACCATGAAGTTTCTCAGGCTGGGACTTGGATCTCGTCAGCAGCAGCCGTTTCAGAAGCGATACTCTCGCCTGAGGAGCGAGCGGCGGTTCGCAGCGCGCTAGAAGACCTCCGTCAGAATGTCGTCGAGCCGGACAAGGCGCCGTTTGCGAGACCTGGCTGGATTGAAGAACTGTTCGGCTGGGTTCAGAGTCAAATCGAACCGCTCGGCCTTCGCTTGACGGGCGGGTTCCGACAACTCAATGCCAGTCCGACGTTCAGCCTTTTAAGAATCGAGACAACGGGCGCCGCGGTCTGGTTCAAGGCCACCGGTGAACCCAACGCGCACGAGCTCCCGATCTCCGTTGCCTTACACCGCGCTTTCGCGAACTACGTCCCACAAATTCTCGGAGTTCATCCGACCTGGAACGCGTGGCTTTCCGAGGACGTTCCCGGTTCAACACTCGACGGCCTCGCAGACATTTCAACGTGGGTCAAGGCGGCAAAGGCGCTTTCTGAACTTCAGATCGCTTCAGTTACAAGAACCAATCGTCTTCTTGAGAGCGGATGCCGGGACCTGAGACTCCCGCAACTGGTCCAGCAGATCGACCCCTTCCTCGTTCGCATGAGCGAACTCATGGCAATGCAGACAAAGGAGCCTCCCAGGAAATTGACCGATTCCGAGATCGCCTTTCTCGGTGACCGTCTAAAGGCCGCCTGCTCCGAGCTCGAACAATTCCGGCTTCCCACGACACTCGGGCACCTGGACCTCAACCCCGGAAACATCCTTGTTTCCCCCTCGCGTTGTTGCTTTCTCGACTGGGCCGAGGCCTCGATCAGTCACCCTTTTGTCACTTTCGAGTATCTCCGCGAACAGGCGCGGCGCTGCTCACCTCAGTCCGATGCCCTGGAAGAAACAGTTGTCACCGCTTACCTACAGCCATGGAACTCATTCTTCTCTCGAGAAACGCTCGAGCACGCGATGGCCTACTCTCCTCTGCTCGCAGTCTTTGCTTACGCCGTCGCCGGCAAGAAATGGCGCTCCACCGAGGCGCCGCAGAATCCCCTACTGACCGGGTACCTCCGCAGTCTCGTGCGGCGCGCGTATCGCGAGGCCGAGCAATTGTCCGTGAGGAGAGAACGATGTCTAAGCTGATGTCAACGCCTCCGCTCTCGGCTAGCGAACCGGTCACCGAAATCATTCATGGCACTGCTGTAACCGACCCGTACCGTTGGCTTGAAGACGCGGACTCGCCTCAAACGAGGCGGTGGCTTGAAGAGCAGGCGCGGTACGTGCGTGCGTACCTCGACCACCTCCCCGGACGCGACTCGATTCGCAAACGCATCCACGAGTTTCTGGCGGTCCAAACCTACGACTCGTTCCGGATCGCTGGGAACCGCTATTTCTTTCGCAAGCGCCTTCCCAACCAGGAGCAGCCTTCGATCTACATGCGTGAAGGTTTACGCGGCGAAGACCAGCTCTTGCTCGACCCCGCCGAGCGCGGGACCGGCAAGTACACAGCAGTGAAACCCATTCGAGTCTCGGCGGACGGGCGGCTGCTTCTGTATGAAGTCAAGGCTGGTGGAGAGCGCATGGGAACTTTTGAGCTTCTCGACGTCGAAAACCGGCGCACTCTTCCGGACGTTTTTGCTCGCGGATACCTGCGAGGGTTCGCCTTCGCCCCAGACAGCAAGAGCTTTTACTACGTCCACGAATCCTTGGTTGCAGCGAGGCCACTAGCTCGGGCCGCTTACCGCCATTTCCTGGGTGCATCTTTCGCTGAAGACCAGGAGGTTTTCTACGCCGGAGAAGGGGAAAAGCTTCGGTTGTGCCTGATCTCCGACGACACGCGCCTCGGCTTTCTTGTTTTCAGCTTTCTCGACAAGACGCGCACCGATTTCTATCTGAAACCGTTTGAGAATGACGGGTCACCGCAGACCGTTCTTACCGGCGCCGACTATGTTTTCTCTCCGCGCCTGATTCCGGGACGAGTTCTTGCGATCACCGACCGCGAGGCACCGAATTTTCGGATCCTGGAGCTCCGCCCTCGTGGGGATCAAGAGTTCCAGTGGGTCGACTTAGTTCCTGAGGAAGACAGTCGAATTTGCCAATGGATGGTTGCCGGCGACCGCATCGTCGTCTCCTATGTTCGTCAATGCCAGACGCGCGTCTCCGTCTTCGACCTCGAAGGAAGAAAGACGGACGAGTGGCCAGTTCGACGCGGCGGAAGAACCTTGCGTTTCCTCGCCGCCTCGTCAACCAGAGACGAACTCCTGATCGAATCGGAATCATTCACGCACCCAGCCGCCACGCTTTCCTGCTCCGTCGACGCCAATCAATTCACGCGATGGGCCGAGAAAACAATTCCATTTGATTCCGAGAGCTATGGTCACCGGCAGGTCTGGTACACCTCGAAGGACGGCACTCAGATTCCCATGTTCCTGTTAGGACGTCAGGATGTGCTCAAGGGCGGATGTCATCCAGCGATCATGACTTCCTACGGAGGATACGGCGTTTCCATGACGCCGCAGTTCAGCGTGTTCGTTGCCTTCCTCGTGGAGCGTGGGTGCTTGTTCGCGCTGCCCAATATTCGAGGGGGATCGGAGTTCGGCGCGGATTGGCACACCGCTGCCAAGCGACGCAACCGCCAGACGACGTACGACGATTTCCTCGCCGCCGCGCAATGGCTGGTCACAGATGGCAAAACTACACCATGCAAACTAGCGATCTTCGGAGGTTCGAATTCCGGATTGTTGGTCGGTGCCGCTCTTACCCAGCGGCCGGATCTGTTCCGTGCCGTGGTGTGCATGGTCCCGCTGCTCGACATGCTTCGTTACCATCTGTTTGACAACGCACATCTCTGGCGCGACGAGTTTGGCACCGCGGAGGACCCCCAAGATTTCGCCGCTCTCCTTCGATATTCGCCTTACCACCAAGTCCGCGCCGGTACTGGATATCCAGCGACGCTGCTGATCTCCGGCGACGCGGACCAGAACTGCAACGCGTTGCACGCACGGAAAATGACCGCCCGCCTCCAGGCCGCGAACTCATCCCGGAACCCCATTCTGCTCGACTACAGCCACTTTCGCGGACATTCTCCGGTACTTCCATTGAGCGACAGAATCGAAGCGCTCACGGACCGGATGGCATTTCTTTGTGATCAGCTGCAAGTGCCCGTGTGAAGCCGGAGGGCCCATGATCTCGTTTCCTTTCCTCAGAGCCTATTGGAACTTGGTGTTGTTCGGTCGGTGCATCGCACGTGGTGACTTTGCCGGTCTTTACACCAGGGTTCGCGATTGTCCAGTCGGCACGAAGGCCTTGCCAGAGAATGCTGTTGGTCGCGTCTGCTCCGCAATCGACTTGGCCTGCGTGTGGTATTGGAAAGAGGTTTTGTGCCTTCAGCGGTCGGCGGCCACCACTTGCTTGCTGAGACGGCACGGAGTAGGCGCGCAATTGGTAATCGGGGCTCAGCAGTTGCCATTCAAGGCCCACGCTTGGGTCGAGGTCGGCGGTCGTGTGGTCAACGACAGGGCCTACACGCCTGAAATCTTTGCTGTGCTCGATCGGTGCTGAATGCTCGGGTGGTAGCGGAGGGGTTACCAACGATGAGTGTGCTGTTCGGAAGGTGGAGTTTTGACGGTGCACGGGCCGCCCCAGAGTACCTCGCAGAGGTGCGCAAGATGCTTTGTCCATATGGACCGGATGGGCAGACGTCCTTTTCCGAAGGAGGTCTGGACCTTCTTTATCACGCCTTCCACACGACGCGGGAGTCCCGACTGGAAACACAACCGCACATGACCACATCGGGCGCCATGCTCATCTGGGACGGGCGACTCGACAACCGCGTCGAACTCATTGGCTCGCTCGGCGGCTCCGTCTCGATGGGCGCCACGGATGTTTCGATCGTGGCTGCGGCATACGAGCGATCGGGCACCGGCTGCTTCGCCAAGTTGATTGGTGACTGGGCCCTCTCCATCTGGAATCCGAAACACCGATCCCTCGTCCTGGCGATAGATCCTGTGGGGACCCGTCACGTGTACTACGCAGCCGAGGTTGGCCGGTTCACCTGGTGCACCCTTCTTGATCCGCTGATCCTGCTTGCTGGAAAGACCTTTCAACTCAACGATGAATATGTCGCCGGATGGTTCTCGATGTTCCCGGCGGCTCACCTGACGCCCTATCTTGGCGTTCAAGCCCTTCGACCAGCATCCTTCCTGTTTGTAAAGGACGCGAAAAGCAGCACGCAGACGTATTGGAACTTCGACCCCGACAAGAGAATCCGCTATCGCCGCGACGCCGAATACGAAGAACACTTTTGCTCCGTGTTTACAAAAGCCGTAAGGAGACGGCTGCGCTCGGATACACCGGTGCTTGCGGAGCTGAGTGGTGGGATGGATTCTTCTTCCATTGTCTGTGTGGCCGACAACGTCATCGCCACCGAAGGCGCCGAAACTCCGAGGCTCGATACGGTCTCTTACTTTGACGACTCGGAACCCAACTGGAACGAACGCCCGTTTTTCACCAAGGTTGAGGAAAGGCGTGGTCGAATCGGCTGCCACATCGATGTGGGTTCGCGGCAACTGTTGAGGTCGGATTGTGAAGCTGGACGATTTCGAGCCACTCCCGTCTCGGCGTCTCGTCCGAGTGAAACCGCGAGAGAGTTCCTTCGCTGCATGACATCACAGGACCACCGTGTCCTAGTTTCCGGAATTGGCGGAGACGAAGTTACTGGTGGCGTACCCGCGCCCGCGCCTGAACTTGCGGACCTGATCGCCCGATTACAGCTGCGATCGTTATTTCATCAACTGAAAGCATGGTCTCTAAGTAAGCGACAGCCCTGGATCCATCTGCTCGGGGAAGCCCTACATGGATTCTGCCCTTCCCGTCTTGTCGGGCCTCTGAAACACAGCCGCCCCGTCGACTGGCTTTACCCCGCGTTCGCGCGTTGCCATCGAGATGGTTTGAGCGGCCATGAACGTAGGCTGAGATTATTCGGCCCGCTGCCCAGCTTCCAGAACAACCTCAATACGCTTGAGGGGTTGCGCAGGCAACTGGCGTGTTTCGTGCCGCCAGCCGAGCCCGCCTACGAGAAGCGCTATCCCTATCTCGATCGAGATCTACTCGAGTTCATCTACGCGATACCCCGGCAGCAGGTGGTCCGCCCTGGGCAACGGCGCTCGCTGATGCGCCGCGCGCTTGCGGGCACCGTCCCCGATGAGTTGCTCAACAGAAAAAGGAAGGCTTTCGTGACTCGGCGTCCTCGCACGGCCATTTCCGCGGAGTGGGCCCAGTTGGTGGTTCTGACTGAAAATATGGTCGCGGCCTCCATCGGAATCATCGACTCGGCACTCTACCGTCGAGCACTGGAGGAAGCCCGAAACGGCGCCGAAGTAGCGATTGTCCCCCTGCTTCGCGCGATCGGAGTCGAAATGTGGTTGAGAAACTTGGTCCAGTGGAAAGTGCTGACCGCCAGATGAGCGAGGCCCTGAACCGGACTCGTTGTCGGGCACGAAATGCCCAGGGCTGGCGCTCTCGGAAAAAGGATTCTCAGCTGAGAACAATCCCAAAAAGAAAGGGGGTGAAAATCATGAAATATACAAAGCCGGTAATCACTGCATCCGCCGAGGCAATTCGCGTAATTCAGTCGAGTTCCAAGGTGCATCCGCAGGTTCCTGACAACATCATCGACGAATTGCCACAGTCGATGTCTGCCTATGAGGCCGACGAGTAAGTGATCGCCAGGGCGCCGGTGGGCCCCCGGAGCTCTGGCGTTCATATCTGGGAACGCGGGACTTCTGAGGGGGCGGTGAAACCGCCGCTCACTCATTCGGAATGATTGAGCACGGCGCGGAGTTGCTCCCATCGACCGTACTGATCTCTCTTGGCCGGGTCGGCATCTTCTTTGCCCTTCAACCAAAATGAGAACCAGTCGACGTTGCGCTCAAGCGAAGCAATCCGCTCCCAGGGCTTAACGAGCAGATGTGTGCCGTGAGGCAGCCAGAGATAGTCCGGAGTCTTGCCGAGAAGGGACAGACCGGAGAACCACTGCCATCCGCCCAAGAAGCTACCTCCGCCATAATATTCTAGGTGCACCGCGGTCTTTACCCTGTTCAACAGGAACCCGGGAGAATTCTCTAGCCAGGACGAAAGCGACGGCTCGACGGGCGGGCCGCCGTTTACATTCACATAGCTCATGTTTGGCCACAGCATGTAATTCAAGTATCCGCCGTCGAAACCATCGGCAAGGGACGCGGCCGAGAAACGGTATCGCGAGTGCGTAAGAGCGTACTCAACGTAAAAGACGGTGCGGCTGAAACCGACAATGCCGACATGGTCCCGGTCGATCAATCCCCTTCCGTCCAGATAGTCGATCGCCCCCTCGTAGGCAGCCATGTGGCGGGGCGCTTCCCCAGGCGTGTCGCCGTACTCGGAGTCCTCCGCAGGATCGCTTGCATTGCCGACCTGCAGGACGATCATGCCTTTTGCCGCCAACGGCTGCGCAGCGAATGCGCTGCTGTAGGGGCCGTCGATCCAGAATCGGTCTTTCCTAAAACCGTGGGTTTGAATGACCAATGGATAGCGGTCCCCTGGGACGTAATCGGACGGCAGATACAGTCCGCCGGTAACGAGATGGCCGTCGGTTGCCTTCCAACTAACGGCTTCGACCCTTCCCCACTTGAAGTGCGCGAATTCGGGATTCAAGTCCCAGAGAAGCGTCTTCCTGCCGCCATCAGGTTCCGAAACAAAGACTTTGGGCGGGGTGTTGTCATCTTCTTCCAGGGTGACACGCACGGGAGTGTTCGGCTGGATGTCATCCTTTATAATAGGCACCTGCTTCCATGTGTCATCAACCCTTTGGTAGGCCTCGACTGCAAGCTTGTTACGCGAATCTTCCGACTCCAACAGTACCTGGCCCGTAGTTCGGGACCATTTCACAACCTCCCGATTCTCTCCCGTGATCGCGGCGGCCTCCTTGCCTGGGAGACGAATCTCGGCCACGAAGATCTGCTTCTGCCGGACCTCACGCTCGCCCGGATCCGAGACATTTAAGGGAAGATAAACGCCCGAGAGCACAATCGAGTTCCCGTCCGGAGACCAGGCAAATCCGTTGTCAAACCAGGAGACCGGCGCATCGAGCAAAGGCGTGAGGGCGTTCCGCATCGTGTCCAGCAACATGTACCGCCTGATGTTGGACCATGTCCCGGGCCGGCGCGGCGCGATGATGTACGGACGAAGATGCTCGTCCTGATATTGCGCCCACAGCGCCGGAATTTTGCTCACGTAAACTTCGACGATCGCGTATCGCCCGTTTGGTGAAAGCGACAAGGGCAAGTTCTCCGTGAGCGAATCAACAGAAGGAATTCTCGAAGATGGCTTGCCATCCGTTTGCGCGAACAATTCTGTATGAGCCGCCTGGAACTGCTGGTCAGGGTCACAACGGCAAGCCATGAGATCCGCCGGACCCTGCGTGGTGACTACGACGCCGTTTCTCTCGACGTGTTCAGGGTCGAAAACCCTTTTCGTCAAAGCCTCGTAGATTAGGTTCCGACCGTCGCCGCTGATGTCGTACGCTACGACGGGTGCGGCGTGATTCGTCAACTGCTTCAGCTGGTTGGTTTCGATATCGAGGCTAAAGACCTCCGGTGTCTGCCCCGGATTTTCTCCCACAAACACTACGGTCTTATTGTCGTCGAGCCACTTGATATGGCTGATGGCGTCGTGGTTCGAGGAAGACGACATGTGCAGAAGCACTCGCGGCACTGGCCGGCGAAATGCCACGTTCGTGCGAAACAGTAGCAGAGAATAATCATTCGTGTTGCGCTTGATATTTCCTCTTCGGAAGAGCAGTAGAAACTGTTTGTTGTCAGGAGAAAAGACGGCAGCGTTCCCTTCGGATTCTCCGCCCAGAAAGTAATTCCGATCGGCCCACCGCGTCATCCGAACCGTGTCGGCCACACAAACCCGGTGAGCCCCTTGCTCTGAGATCTTCCCATTCGCGGGGGATGACGCCGCAAGTAATGCGAGGATAACCAGGCAGGAGCGCGGCCGGTGTAACCTCCCGAAAATACTGGAGAGGGCGGTCTCGGCTCTTGGAGCGAATGGGTGCGAAGTATTCACGCTGCGCCTCAGAAACTGAGTTTCAGGGAAAGCTGCAGCGATCTCGGGCCGCCTTCCTGGAAAAGCGAACTCAAGCCGCCCAATCCTTGATTCAGCATCGAGGACGAGAGGAACGTGCTCGGGGAGCCCACGGAAATCGAAGGGTTTGAGAAGTTTGGATGATTGAAGAGGTTAAAGGCATCGGCGCGGAACTGGAGATTGAAACGCTCCGTAATCGCGAACTTCCGGCCCAGCGAGAAGTCGATCTGCGTTAGCCCGTAACCGGGCAGGCTATTTCTACGCTCATCCCCTTGCTGGCCCGTCGGCGCCGGCGTGAACGCGGCTGGATTCACACCTAGACCGCCCGGACACAATTGCCCCTGAGTAAGGACACCCAGTCCTTGAAAGACGGCGTTACATTGCGCCCCGAAAACAAACAGTGGTTGACCGGGAACCAGATCGGGGCGGGGATTGGCACCCGCGATTTCAGCGGTTGGTACAATGGCATTGAATGGGAATCCGGTCCGCGCGACGATCACGGCGTCAATCGCCCAATCCCGGGTCAACTGTTCGAGCGCGCCGTGGTTCGAGACGGCCGGAATTGAGTACAGAAGCGCTCCGGAAAAACTCTGGCGCACATCGAAAGCTGAGGATGCATAGTCATTCGCGGATGAGATGACAGCATTCGAGACGGCCTCGATCGAATCGTTCGAGGCATTGTCCAGGGCGTGTGACCACGTGTAGTTAAGCAGGGCTTGAAAACGGGCCGAAAGCGGCCGGCGATATTGCAGCTGCAATGCGTTGTAGTTTGACCAGGCGTCGTTCTGGGTCAGAACGAAAGCGCCGGAAAAGTTCGGGTTCGGTTGACTGAGGCCCGCTTGTCTCAGTAGATCCCTGCCCGCCTGGCCCACGTAGGTGAGCGACACAGCTTGTTGTCCCCGAAAGGATTTTTCGAGCGCCACATTCCATTGATACGAGCGCGGAAGCTTCAAGCCCGGCGCGAAGCCGTTGCTGGGATTCGGGAAGGGCGGCTGAATTGAAAAAGCCGGAATGAATGGCGTCACATCCGTGAGGGGCACGGGGATGTTGAATGCCAAGGCGGACGCCGTATTGGGGAAATCGGTCCCCAGGTTTCCCACAGCGTCGGAAGCCAGGTCGTAAAACACTCCCCAGGCAGCGCGGACGACAAAATCACCCGCAGCCGTCAATTTGTACGCCAGGCCCAGTCTCGGCGCAAAGTCTGTGTAGGTTGTATTCCACAGTGGCGTCCCGAAAGGAGCCAAAGCGAGCGCTGCGGGCTTGTTCACATTCTCCCAAGCCGCAACGGTTGTTCCTTTTCTCCCTGAAGGCGCGGGATCCAATTCCCAGCGGAGACCGTAGGTGAATACCAGACGAGGTGTGATTTTCCAGGCATCCTGTGCATACAGCGAGGCCGACCGGGACGAAAAGTACGCAGGCTTCACATGAGAACCGAATACCAGAAACACCTGACTGGTGGACACAAAACTCTGCACACTCAAGGCTGCGTACTCGACGCCAACCTGCGGCGGGCGCAAGTCGAGATAAATCGCCCGGTAGTCGGCTCCAAATTTCAATTCATGCGCTCCGTGGGTCACGGCCAAATCATCGGCGAAGTTCCATTGTGTGGTGCCGTTCATGGACGTTTGGCCAGTCGAATAGCTCCCGGTATCAAAGGTAATGAACGTCAGAAACGCACTGCTTGGATTCGGCAAGTTCGGAGCGAAAAGGCTGAGGCTCGGAGGCGACGCCCCTCCAAACGAATCAAGCGTGCTGGTCAGACTCGAGTTCTGTACCGAGTAATTCCCGCGGAGGCTGTTCGAGACTTGAGGATTGAACACCATCGCAGACCCGACCGTTGCAGTGCGTGTCCGGATGTCGGTAGTGTCGGTCTCGTTTAGGCTCTGAGTTCGTACTGCGGTTTCCGAAGGAGCTTCGTTGTAACGGCCAAAGACGGAGAACTTGCTGTTAAAGGTGTGGTCGATTCGAACGCTGCCTGCGTTCAGCGTGGCGGGGTTTGAGACGTTACCCGTGAAGGGCCCGGTGTAAACCCCCGCTGTAATCGTTTTATCGTCTGGCTGAGGGTAGGCATCGAGAAACGGAGCGATGTCACTAGGTGCGGTCGTTCGAGCATACTCGGAGGGTACGACCACGACCTGAGGTTGTGGCTGTCTGAGTCTCGCACCCTCGTATGAGACGAAGAAGAAAGTCTTATCGCTCTGAATCGGTCCGCCAAGATATCCGCCGAAATCATTGTGACGTTCCGCCGACCGCGATTGGCCCGCCTGGCTGGCGAACCAATCATTCGCGTCAAGTACGTCGTTCCGGAAGTACTCGTAAACTCCTCCATGGAAGCTGTCGGTCCCAGAGCGGGTGGTGAGAACCACTTGCCCGCCCGGTGAGCGCCCAAACTCGGGCGCAAACGAAGAGGTTTCAACACGAAATTCCTGGAGGTCCTCGACGGAAACGAGGCTGCTCGTTGCGCCTAGCGCGCTGAACGCCTGCGCCGAACCCGTCCCCGATGTTCCCGCGCGATTAAACGGGGTGCCACCGAAATTGGCGGATACGCCGTCGATGAGGAAACTGTTCGCACTGGTCCTCTGGCCCGAGATGCTGAACTGGCCAGAAGTCCCTGTGAAAACCTGAGCGATGACAACACCGGGTGTAAGTTGCAGAAGTGTATTGAAGCTACGGCCGTTGAGCGGCAAGTTCTCGATGAAGTTCCGGTCAATGACCGTGCTGACAGCAGCGGATTCCGTGTTTACCAGTGGTGCGCCGCCCTCGACCGTGACCGTTTCCGATACGGCGCCAATCGGAAGCGTGAAGTTGATGGCCAGTGCGTCTTGAACGCTCAGCGTGATATCGGGTTTGATGAGCGTCTTGAATCCAATCCTGGAGACTTGCAGCCGATAGGGTCCGGGAGGCAGATTCGTGACAACGTAGATGCCTTCGGTGTTTGTTTTCCCGGCGTATTGCACCCCGGTTGTGTCGTTCACGATGGTGATCTCGGCCCCGACGATTACTTTGCCCGAAGGATCGAGCACCAAACCGTTGATCGTTCCATTGGGGGATTGGGCGACCGCAGGGACGCTCAAGAGAAGAGCCACAACCACGAGGAAAACAATCTCACGCAGCCGCACCCGATATCTCCTCTGACCGAAGAATTTGCACATGCTCCCTCGGTCTACGCTGGAGATTCCGTGGTTGTACCACTGCCTCGTCATCGAAGAACAAACTAAGAGCACAGCACGGCGGGAACTAAGGATGATTCGGGTCAATCTTCAAGTACGCAAAGAGCAGTGGCTTGCCGCTCGGCTTGTGGCTTCCGCCGTTCGGTTCCACGGTCACAAAAACGGCATCAATCTGTTCGAGGGCCTTGGCCTCGTCGAACTTCACAACCCACCGCTTCTTCGCTGCATTGTCTTCATAAAAGATCCCAAGGTTCACGGCTTCTTGCATATCCGCACCGCGCCGGCCCCACGCCTGGAACGTTCTGGCGTTCCTTACTCCGGGGTGCTGGTCCAAATCGTACGCATAGAAGACCAAAGATTTTCCCTTTGTGTAGAAAACACGCCCGCAAGGCTTTTGGGTGGCCCCGTCGCGCCCGACGTCATATACCTCGGCAATGTAGAGGTCGCGCGCTCCCATCAAATCGCGAATATCACGATCGTGCGACAACAGGTCATCCTGCCTGTTGATCGTCTGTTCCCGGTCACGAAGCTGTCCGTTCAGGTCCGTGATTTGGGATTGCAGACTGGCGTCCAGAGTCCCGCCCTCGGACCGCTGCTGCTGCACCGACTCAAGCTGTGCCTGCATCTTTTGAACCGAGGCCTGGGCTGCGTCGAGTTTTTGCGCCAAACTGCTCCGTTCCTCGGCTGCCCGCTGCTTGTCCGCTTCGTCTCCCTGAATCGAGCGTTCCAGGTTGGCCTGAGCCGTTTGCAATTGTTCAAGCGAGGACGATTGCTTGTCGATTTGCCGCCGCAGATCACCGATAACCCGATCGCGCTCCCCTAACTGCGCTTTCAACACTTCCCGTTCGTGGTCGGCATCGCTCATTTGCTGCTCGATGGCTTCCACGCGCGACCCATGACTTGCCGAAGAGTCAGTAAAGACAACTTCTGTATGGCGGGCTCTTCCGACTTTATAGGTGTACGTGGCTAGGGCAACGCTCAGCAAGACACACGCCGCAAACGGCAGCCAAACGTAGCTCCAATTGACGTGTGTCAACCGATGGCCGTTTCGATGCGCGAACGCGAAGACTCGCTTACCTGACTCGATAGGGGAATTCGCTTCTGCGAGTCGCCCGTCCCCCGCCGCAAACTTTGACCACGCGGGTTCGATTGCAGCCGCGTAAGCCGATGCGGATTGTCCGGTCGGTCGGTCGGCCAGCTTCGATGCCAACAGAGGTACCCCGACATCCACCGCGGCCTCGAACTCCCTCAAAGCCACGCGGCACTCGGTACATTCGGCAAGATGAGCTTCGAGATCCTTTCGTTCTTCCTCGGTCAGATCACCCGAAGTCGAAAGGGCGCATAGCTCAAGAAATTCATCGTGCGGTTCCATCTCCGACCACTTTCCAGCTTCTCGGTCTCTGCCACTATTTCCCATGTGGCTCAGTTACCCGCACAGTAGTCTCAAACATCTGTTTCCGCAACTTGCCCAGAGCCCTGTAGTAGTGGTGCCTCACGTTCCCGTGTGGCTGGCCCAGTTTTGTGGCGACCTCGGCCAACGTGTATCCTTCAAAGAAGTGCAGTCGCAGGGTCTCGCGCTGGTCTTCTGACAAAGTCTCGAATACTTTCTCCAAACCATTACGCCCGAACACGGCCTCGGCGGAATAATCGATTTCATCGGTCGGTATTCCGACCAGTTTGTCTCGCATCCCCTCGGCATCACCACGGGAATAGAATTGCCGTGTGGTCAAATACCGGCGACGCTCGATCGCTCGGTGGTAGGTCATTTGCACGATCCAGGACCTCGCTGAACTCTTCGAACTATCGAAAATGACGCACTTTCGCTGGATGAATATGAAGAGGTCTTGGACAAGATCCTCCGCTTCGGAGGTGTCTCTCAGTATGCGTGACGCCACGCCGCGAACGAGCAGGGCGTATCGCTGAAACAGGCAAGCTAGGGCTTCCCTGTCGCCCGTGCAAACCCACGCAATCAATGTCTCGTCACATGGATCTGCCAGCCCCGGGACAGTAACGCCCGCGGCATTCTCGAGGTCTGCTCCCGGCGTTGTTGCCAGAAAGCCCGGAAGACGACCTGCAATCGGAGAACTCACAGCTCCTCCGTAGGTCGTGCCCACCGCAAACTCTTCCGCTTACAAATGAGGAATGCGTTCCGTTGGACTTTGTTCGTCATTGTAAGACGCTTTGTTCCGCTATGCCGCCTCGTAGAAAACACGTTCAGCCCTTGCTCGGACCCGAGAAAGCTTTCGGAGAAGCCTTTCGCGCAATCAGGAAGGAAAGGGGAATTTCGCAAGAAAGAGTAAGCCAGGAGGCAGACTGCGACCGAACAACTGTGAGTTTGATAGAACGAGGCTTGGTGAGCTCAAAGTTAGAGACCATTGTGAAGATGTGTAAGGCGATTGATGCCTTTCCTTCCACCGTTATCCGGAGAATGGAAAAATCACGCTTCTATCGATGATGTACCCCCTACGGATGCATTAGTCAATATAAAAGTCCTCTATCAGAGCGTTTATGACGTCGTTGTCTCCCGTTATTGTCACCCTCCAGGGCAACTTGATGACTCCAGCAGCACAATTCGGACGTCGACTGCGGGAGATTCGCAGAGGTCATAAGCTAAAGATTGGGCAGCTAGCTGAAAAGGCTGACACCGGGGTCAAGCATCTGGGCAGGGTCGAACGTGGCGAGAAAAAACCTTCCTTCGAGCTAATTATCGCCTTGGCGGCGGCCATGAGCGTATCGCCCGCCAAGTTCTTCGAATTCGATTCTCCGCAGGCGGACCCCAGGGTCCTGCGGAAACAGTTGGATAAATTCCTCTCACGGCGAGATGCTAAAGAGCTTCAGCAAATCCAACGAGTGCTTGCGGCATTTTTCGATTCATAGAAGGACACGCGCGATCGTGAAATGACGATTTCACCGCCAAGGATACTGGTACAGAACACGTCTCTATCGCGTAGACAAGACGGACAAGAATCTTCGATGGGCGATGTTTCGAGTGCTCGCTATTCCGACCACTTTTCGATAGCCCCGCTCCTCGCTCAAGAGTTTTGGTACGTCCTCCCAGAACGATGCCTTACGTCGCACCATGATTCGCGTGGAAATAGGGCCCCCCGGCTTCGAGGCATTTCGATGAGAAGCGGGGATGATCCACAGGTTGCGGCTACTTTCATTGACTCCACAATCGTTCGTGGTATGGTTGTGGGGATTCTCAGCCGGCGAGGCTCATTTTGGGGAATTTCCGAGTCCCTTGCACTCGACAATTCGCACCCGAACCGATCCCGCTTCGCAACCTACTCCTGATAATTCACCAAAATGAGGGCGATTCTGCGGCTTTGAAGAAAGCCGTTGCCAGCACATTCTACAATGGCAAAACAACCCTTAAAAGATGGCGGGAAACACCTTGATTTCGCTCAAAGTGTACGGCGTGATTGACACAGGATGCGAACCGACTGACTTCGGCAAGCGGCTCCTCGACACCGAGAGCGAGAAGGCGGCACATGAGCTACTCGCCAAGCGCATGTTGTTCGATTTGGACGGCATCCTCCCGGTAGAGCCTCTCCGTGAAATGTAAAGCGCGGGCTCGCAATTCAGACTCGTGGATGTGACCGACGAGCTGAGCAAACGTGGCTTCAGAGTCAGCGACAGTTCCAGCGACTTTTCCGGCGTACTCAGTCGGCTTCGAGCGGCGGGAGTGCCCAAAGACTACAACGTTGACGAAGAGAAGTATGCCGAATTATCGGGGGCTTCTACGAAAACCATCGAGGCGCTAAAAGGGATGAACATTCCCCAAATTTCCTTTTTGCGATCGATGGTCGCCCTGGGGATAAAAGACTGGACCCCTCACAATCAAGTCGTCGAACACGCCGAGACGCTCTACGCCGGGCAAGGCTCTTACAACTCGAAAGACATGGACCGGATGATTCTCGAACCTCTGGTCGAAGCTGGATTCGTCGACGTTCAGATCAAGCCCAACAGCACTAACGGTGCTCCTGGCGGTAAAGCTGTCGAGATTAAACCGACCGAGAAGTTTGAAAAGGAAGTGGCTGAACCTATTCTCGAACCAATGTACAAGGCCGCGGGTTTCAGCAAGGTACGAGAGATTGCGAGTACACCTCTCGCCGACGTTATCAACCAAGTTCAGCAGAAAGGCGACTTAAAGGCTCAAGCAAAGGGACTGGAAATCCTCGCCGTCAAAATTTGCCAGCTTCTCGACCTTGACTTTATCGGACGACGAGAAACGGACGAAAACGTGGTTGCGGGCGGCGAAGTGGATGCTTTCATGCACTCGGCTCGTCTTGTGTATTCTCGTTGGCAAATCCAGTGCAAGGCATCGAACCGAATCACCTACGAGGCGATCGCGAAGGAAGTCGGCATGGCCGAAATCAGTCTTGCAACTGTCATCCTCCTGGTAAGCACAGGGAAGATGACCGATGGAGCCGACACATATCGGAAGAGAATCATCGGCAAGACTCGACTAAACATCGCGGTCATAGATGGTGAGTCGCTGGAACAAATTGCGAAGAATCCGGCCGTCATCGGCCACGTTTTGAAAGCACAAGCGGAAGAGGCAATGCAAATCAAGCCGAGCCCCAAGGCGCTCTTCCATGGGGGAGGCGGAGGAGATAAGGGCACTCCCCTCAAGGCGACTGAAGTGGCGGCACCCGCTCCCGCCGATGATGAACCCTTCCCATTTACGAAACCCGCTTACTCAACCCCGATGGGCGACATGTTTTTTGGCGATGCCTACGATGTACTACGGTATCTCGTTCGCGAGGGAATCCGCGTCAAGTTGATTATCACGTCGCCGCCCTTTGCGCTTGTGCGGAAGAAAGAGTACGGCAACCAAGACGCCGACAAATATGTTGAATGGTTCATGCGCTTCATCCCCCTTTTCCGCCGAGTCCTTCAGCCGGAAGGCAGCCTGATCATAGACATTGGCGGTTCCTGGATTCCGGGGATACCTGCCAAGTCGGTCTATCATTTAAAACTTCTTCTGAAGATCTGCGAGAGTGGATTCTATTTGGCACAAGAGTTCTATCACTACAATCCCGCAAGACTCCCCACTCCTGCCGAATGGGTCACAGTTCGCAGGCTTCGAGTTAAGGACGCCGTGAACAACGTGTGGTGGCTCGTTCAGGACCCGTTCGCCGAGGCAGATAACCGAAGAGTTCTGCGCGAGTACAGCGACAGCATGAAGACGCTACTGAAGAATGGGTACAAGCCACGACTTCGGCCGTCCGGGCATGCCATCAGTACCAAATTCCAGAGAGACCGGGGCGGGTCCATCCCGCCGAACGTCCTACAGTTCTCCAACACCGAGAGCAACAGCTTCTACCTAACCGAATCCCGTCGTCGAGGGATGAAACCACATCCGGCCCGTTTTCCGATCGCTTTGCCGGATTTCTTTATCCGCTTCCTCACCAAAACCGGCGAATTAATTCTCGACCCGTTCGCGGGGTCAAACGTCGCCGGGGAGGCCGCAGAGCGGCTCGGTCGGAGGTGGATAGGAATAGAAATCAACGAAGAGTACGTCAAAGGCTCTGCGCTGCGCTTCGAGAAACCACCGCGGAAAATTGAAAAGCCCGCCAGATAGGCCGGCGTTCGCCGATTGGGCTTGTGGGGGGGAGGAAAGTTTGGCCGCTTGTGCTCGCGCTTCCTCCAATCGCTGCAGGTCGTTGATGCGATGGTACGGCGTAAGGGAACGATAGGCCCCACAAAAGTGCTACGAACCGACGCGTATTGACTCTCCACGCCTCGGGAGCGTAGCATCCAACCTGAACGGTGACTGTATCAAGGCGTAATCAGCCCGCGCCATCGTAGACAGGGCTCGCCGCGATCCGAATTTCCGTTCGTCGGTCGAGTGGCGGCACGATGAACACACCTGGCGTTGCCTATTCCGAAGGCGCCCGTCGACGTGGTTTCTGGGCCGGTTCGATCCTGATCGCTCTTGCCGTCGCCACCCTTTTTGCGTCCTGGCTACTGCCCCGGCTCTACAATCGCCCGTTCTCGAGCGTTTTGCTAACACTCGTCTTGATCGCTCTTGCCGGAGCGATCGCACTCCATGCTCGGTTCTTGATACTCGCCCGCCGCGAGCACCGCGAAACAACCAAGGCCTTGACGACCACCGAGCATGAGTTTCAGGCAATTTTCGACAGCGCACTCGATTCCCTGCTGATTCTCGATGACCGTGGGACTTGTCTTGAAGCCAACCCCGCGGCACTTGTTCTTCTTGGGGTTGGACGGAAGGAACTCGTTGGAAATCCGATCCAGGCCTTCGAACAAACCAAGGGCGAACTACGAGGCGAGGAAGAAGGGACCCTTGGTCGGAGCGAAGGCCAAGGCGAAATGCAAATGGTTCGAGGAGATGGGCGGTCTGTTTTCGTCGGGTACAGTGCGAAAACGAACTATCTACCAGGGCGGCATTTCGTTGTCTTGCGCGACATCTCCCGCAGAAAACAAGCCGAAAAAGAACTGCGTGCGAGCGATGAGCGTTTTCGGCAAATGGCAGACCACATCGAAGAAATCTTCTGGATGCTCGACCCGCGGGCCAAGGAAGTCATCTACGTGAACCAGGCCTTTGAGCCCGTGACGGGCCGTTCGCGTGACACCCTGCGCACGAATCCGGCTTCCTATCAGGAGATCCTTCATCCCGAAGATCGTGCTCTCATCTTGACACGCCTGGAGGAGGCCGCGCGCACAGGCCACTTCGATGAAGAGTTCCGAATCGTGCGTCCCGATCACTCCATCCGATGGATCTGGGCGCACGGTTTTCCAGTGAGGGATTCATCCGAGGCCATACACCGCCTCGTGGGAACCGCTCAGGACATTACCGCAAGGAAATCTGCCGAAGAGCAGATGGCCCGGAATCTCGCACTCGCCGAATCGGCATCGGCCGAAGCTGACGCGCTTCGCAAGACGACGCTGGCGCTCACCCAGAATCTCAGCATGGACTACGTCTTGGACACTCTGCTTGAGTCGCTGCTGGCGCTGGTTCCCTGCGATTCGGCCCAGGTTCTTCTTGCCGAAACCGATGATCGTTTCTTCCTCGCCCGAGAACGCCATTCCCGGCAAGACGGGCATCAAACTCACAAGCCCCCGATGACCTGGAACGCCATCGATCACACTCCCCTCAGGCAGGTTCTTGCGACCCGCAACATTCTGCTGGTGCGAAACACGGCCGAGCAAGAAGGTTGGAAGCTGTTCAAAGGGCATTCCCATTTCCAATCCTGGCTTTGCGTTCCGCTGGTCGCCTCGCAAGACGTGCTCGGCCTGTTGTGCCTTGGTGATTCTCGGGCAAATGTTTTCACGCCAGAACACCTGCGCTTGGCCAAATCCCTCGCGATCCCGGCCGCCGTTGCGATTCAAAATGCGCGTCTATACGAGCGTGCAGAGATCTATGGTGCTGAACTCGAGAGGCAGGTTGCTGACCTCGAACAGACCCAACAGGCCCTGGAGAGGGCCGAAGAGAACAGGGCATTCTCGGAAGAGAAGTTCTCTAAAGTCTTCCAGGCAAGCCCCGTCGCGTTTTCGATCACGACCTTGGAAGAGGGCCGCTTCGTCGACGTGAATGAGGCCTTCGAGCACAGGTATGGCTACTCGCGAGACGAACTCATTGGCCGCACGACCCTTGAGATCGGTATATGGGACAATCCGGAGCACGGCCCCAAAATGGTTAACGAGATTCGTGAGCACGGCAACATACAAAACCAGGCGACGCGTTTTCGGAATCGTTTGGGCGAGGTGGTCGAAACGATCTTTTCAGCCCAGGTCATCGACATCGGGGGACAGCCATGCATCGTGGCGGTAACCGAGGATTTTCCCGCTCGCCCTCACATACACGGCGCGCTGGCTCATGGGGCCAGGTTTGGGGGGTAGTCCCACGCGCCACCGGTCTTATGTGAATTCGTTCAAGGTTTCAATCGTCGCCGGCCACTTGCCGAGCGGCGGACTGCGACGGCTGTCACAAAGCAAAACGTTTCGAAGATGGCCACCACTTCATTGCCCAAAACGGGCTGGGCGTCATTCCCCTCAAGCGTTTGACCTCAGCGCAGAGGTTTGCGCGGCTTGAGAATCCTGATTCCAGTGCGACCTCGGTGAAAGAAAGTTCCTTTTCCGACAGCATTTCAACCGCGCCATCCACGCGCCGGTGACATAGCTATTCCCCGATCGGTGAGCGATAGGGGCGCCGAAAGTGGCACGCTAGATGGGTCGGGTGAACGTCTCCGATTCCCGCGAGTTCAGCTAGCCGTGGAGTTGCGTGGAGCCGTCATCCAGCCGGTGTTTCACACGCCTCAGCCATACCGGAGGCTGGACTCCGGTCTTGGGTTCGTCTTCGCGGATTAGGCTCGCCGCAATCTCGAGGATCAACGCCGGAACCGCGATGCGAGAAGCCGTGTCACGCGCGATTGTTGCGAACCGTTCGGGCCACGGTAACAATATGTTTGCCGATCAAGGCTCGCATGTCGGGTGACAATAGGTGCCGCTCGTCGAGAGTTTCCCAGGCAGAGACTGTCCGTTCGGCTGTTTCGGTAGCGATTTGCCAGACCGGGTTTGCAGGCATGTGGGCGGTGTCGGCGAAACGCCGCACCTGTTCGATCGTGATTTCATCGAGACTGTGGCTCTTGCCAAAGTTCAACGCGAGCTTGTCATCGGGAAGATAGGGCAGGGTTGCGACGAAATCATACGCCGGAGACAAAACAGGCGTGCGGCGGTCGGGGTAAAGCAGCGACCAGTTTTTCAGGTGCATGTCGGCGTTGCCAATGAGCACTGAAAATACAAGGCGCCGGACAAACTCGTAGGTTCCTTCTTGCCCGATTTCCGCCCACAGTACGGACGCGATGTTGGCATAACTGCGCCGATCGTACTTGTCGTTGGGAAAAAGTCCGAATACTTGCGCGAAGTCCTCCATATGGATGCGTGCGCTCGGAAGACCGCGGTCGAATCGCTCGACGGCCAAAGCTTTGCCGTCCATGCGCCCCGCGTCCTGTGGGAGCCCCTGAATTTCCTTGATGTCGATCAGCCTGTGGTGTGGGACGGCGATTCCGACTGCGCGCGCAAGCGCGAGCATTACGTGCTCGTTTTCTGGGACGGCGGGAAAGCGGGCCGAGGGCAGTTTGACGATCCACGATCCACCCACGCCGTCGGCGGGGATGGTCAGTCCGCCGGAAGCTTCCAGGATGGCCGAAAACTTCAACTGCACGCCAGCCAGTGAAAACCGCAGCGCAGCATGATCACCACGAGCGGCTTCGTCATGGGCATGGTGATGGATATGGTCGTGGTCTTGGTCCAGAGGAGAGACGACAACCGCGCCGGGAAGATCGCCGCCCAGGACGGCCAGGAGGAAGAACTCGCGCTCGGGCTTGACGCTCGCACGCGCGGCGAGATAGTCGCGCAAATGTCCTTCGGGCAGCAGGTTTGAAAAAAAAGGCGGAAGGCGGACGCCGACCGGACGGGTCCCGGTGACAAGTCCTCCCGCCTCGCCCTTGAAAGACAGGCTGAGCGTGGGACGTTTGGGATCGTCGATATACTCCTGGTCGAAAGCAAACAGATGCCGGTCGCCCCCTAGCCGGTTGATGACCCCGATCCGGCGGCCGTACAGTTCAACCGACAGCGCGTTCAGTTTCTTGGGATCAAAACTCATCGTGGCGCCGTTCTTCGGGCCCGGACTGTTCTTCGGCCGCGTAGAGCGAGCGTTCCCCCTCATCTCTTTGCCGATCTCCGCTTTCATAATCGCGGATGAGTGCCTGAACTACGGGCACCAGCGCTCGCGGAACCATCAGGATGTCATGGTCAAGAACGCGCACCAGATCCAGAAGGGTGTCAAAGCGCGGCACGATCTTTCCGGACTCAATGCCGGAAATGTGCATTTGGGGCAGGCCAGCGCGGCGCCCCAGTTCCGCTTGGCTCCAGCTGCGTTTGCGCCGCGACTCTTTTAGCTTGTGGCGCATCCCCTCAGGAAGCCCGTCTAGGCGCAGTGGTTTGATATGTCTTTTTAGATTTCGTGTCATGATTTATATAGTAACACATATTGGATCGCCACTCGACATATATGCGTTGTTATATTGTTATGTTGTTGGCATATAATTACGCATATAATGCCCCTAATTGCCCTCTTAATGACTTCGTGTCCCTAACGATTCCCGTGATGGTGCGCGTCGAAATGCACGAGGATTCCCACCGACAACGCGGTCGCGCAGACGGATTGCCATCGTCGGGTTCGTCCGAGCCTATCCGGAGCAGCATCAGGCGAAGGGCAACGGCGGGAAGTTCACCACTGTTTTCGTCGCCACGCAACGGCCCTGGAAGAACCCGCAGGACGGATGGCCCTTAAAGTCCGAGTGGCACTGCGACTCGATGATGTGGAATTAAACGAGACGTCAAGCTCAAGCCTTACAGCAGGCCGAATCGCAGCAAGCTTCGGCTTTCGTAGGCTTCCGCGCGCTCACAAAGGCACTGACGAACTTGTTCTGCACTCTCGGTGCGATAGCGTCCGCATCCATGCCGGCCGCGCTCAAGAACTCTCGAGCATCCTCGACGTTATAGACGCGAGTCTCTTCAATATCGATCGCTTCAAATCCGGCTGCCGCGAGCTTCTGCCGATAGTCACCCTCTGAAAGAGCTCCTGCCACACAACCCGCCCAAAGTTCCATGCTCTTGCGGATTTCTGCAGGGACCCCGCCGCGAACGACGACATCGGAGATCGCGAACCGACCACCGGGCTTGAGCACGCGAAACGCTTCTTCGAGCACTCGGTCTTTATCGCCGGAGAGATTGATGGCGCAATTCGAGACGACCACATCGATCGTATCGTCCGGCAAAGGAATGTTTTCGATTTCGCCCTTAAGAAATTCTACGTTCGCGAGACCCGACTTCCGTTTGTTTTCCTCCGCGAGCGCCAGCATTTCATCCGTCATGTCGAGACCGAACGCCTTCCCAGTCGGGCCGACGCGCCGTGCCGACAACAGAACATCGATTCCGCCACCCGATCCCAGGTCGAGGACCGTCTCGCCCGGTTGCAGTTTCGCGAGCGCCGCCGGATTGCCACAACCGAGTGACGCCCGGAGCGCCGCTTCTGGAACGACGGATGTTTCGCCTTCCCCGTAAAGGTTTGCAGTGATCGGATCGCAGCCGTCGATCGCAGATGCACGGCTCGTCCCGCAACATGCCGAACGGACACCGGACGAAACGCGCTTTGCCGCCTCACCATACTTTTCCCTAACAACTTCCTTGATGTTTTCAGAACTCATGAGATTCTTCCTCCTCCATGCCAGAAATCTGCTTCACAGCAAAGTGCTTTCCGCAGCCACGCCGCTGGGACGAACATCGTGGGCGATGATGACGTTGTCGGCATCGCGAGTTAGATCAGGAGCCAGCCAGCGAAAGAGCAGTGTCGCAGCTAACGCTCCAACAATTTGCGCGAGAATGAATAGGGGAACGTCGCTCGGGCGAATCCCGGCAAACGTGTCGCTGAGCGATCTGGCAATTGTAACTGCGGGATTTGCGAAAGACGTGGACGCGGTGAACCAATACGCAGCAGTGATGTAGGCTCCGACGGCAAACGGTACGACGCTCGAACGAAGCCGCGAGCATCCCCAAATGACCGACAGCAAGCCAAATGTCGCAACGAATTCGCTGAGGAGTTGCGAGCCACCACTTCGGACGTGGTGCGAAATCGAAACGGCAGGAAGTCCGAACATCCGATGGGCCATCACCGTTCCGGCGAGACCACCGAGGATCTGAGCGATGACATATGCCGAGCCATGCGACCACGGAAGTCCGCCTTCCATGGCATCTGCGAGTGTGACGGCAGGATTGAAGTGCGCTCCCGAGATTGGGCCAAACGTCAGAATCAACGCGACGAGCGCAGCGCCGGTAGCAAGTGTGTTCGCGAGCAGCGCGAGGGCCACATTCCCATTTGCCAATCGCTCGGCCATGATCCCGGATCCGACGACAGCGGCAACCAGGAACCCAGTGCCAACGTATTCAGCAACAAGGCGACGTGAGAGTGTGCTTTTCATTGCTGTCCGATCCGGTCGATTTCTTTCTTCATGGCCAGCGCATCGAGACTCGAAACAGGTAAGGCGACGAAGAGACTGATTCGGCGGTCGAGCATCCTGTAAGCCTCGTGAAACCGACGCTCGATTTGTTCGGGTGTTCCCGTCACCGACGCCGGGTCTGGCACACCCCAATGTGCGGTCATCGGTTGACCAGGCCAGATGGGGCACGCTTGTTTTGCGGCATGGTCGCAGACCGTAAAGACGAAGTGGAGTTGGGGCGCTCCCGGGCGGGCAAATTCACTCCAGTCCTTGCTCCGCAGTCCTTCTGTGGGAAGATGCGCGAGTTTGAGTTGATGCAATGCCTCAGGCCGAACCGACCCGGTTGGACGGCTTCCCGCGCTGTAGGCGGTGAATGTCGGCTTGCCCTTCTGATTGAGGATCGCCTCGGCCATGATGGACCGGGCCGAATTGCCGGTGCATAAGAAGAGGACATTATAGGTCTCGATCATGTCGGGCATCCCGTGTCATATACGCATATCCGTATGCGTCTTAGGGTAGGACGGCGCGTCATATATGTCAAGGCAGATGTGTTATACTGACGCCGTGAGCAAGGCAGACAGCAATCCGTCGCTTGACGTGCTTTTCCGTGCGCTGGCCGATCCCACGCGACTCCGCTTGCTGAACCTGATCGCCGACCGCGAGATTTGCGTATGCTACTTCGTCGAAATCCTTCGAATCAGCCAGCCAAAAGTCTCTCGCCATCTTGCCTATCTCCGCCGAGCGGGAATCGTCGCGTCGAGACGCGAAGGCAAATGGATGCACTATCGACTCGCCGCGCCCAAGGACCAAGCGGCCGCGAGCATTCTGCAGGAGACGCTGAAACACCTGAAGAAGAAGTCCGAGATGCGACGTGACGTTTCGCGACTCAGCTCCGCGTGCTGTGCGCCCGAGAAGTATGAGCTCCTCCAAACGGCCCCACAGCCAGCGCTCCTGACACCAGCGTAACCTCGGGCCCAACGCAAAGAACTCCGCCGCGCCCGCCCGACTCCCCGGCTTCCCCTACCAAATCCGGTGTGGCAGCAAATAGGTGAAGCCTACAAACGCCTCCCAACGCGTGGAAGTGCTCGTCAGCCCCCGATCGAAACCTGCGTCGAAGACGAGGGTCTTTCGCGCGGTGTAGCCCAGCGCCCAGAGACTCCCAACGGCATTACTCCGAAGGAAGGGTTGGGTGAAATGCCAAATTTCGCCGGACAGAACGAATTTGCCGGCGATAGGATGTGAAATGGAAAGCGACTGTCCGTACTGTGCTCGGCGAACCGGCCCCTCGTTGAGTTCGTTCAGCATCGCATTCGCGTCGTAGTGGAAGCCTTTCACATCTGCACTGACCAGCAGCAGGCCGGAATTGACCGAGCTGCCGAAATCGAGTTCGGGGGCGCCGCCATCGTAGGCGCGATGGAAATAGCTGACGGCCACAGTGGGTACGGCTCCTTCACCACGGGCCAACACCACTTGAGCGCCGAAGAAAACGTCCGCCACGCTGTTTGAGGTGGTTCCATCGGACGTGTAATGGGCGATTGGTTCGGCCGCGGCCAGCAGTTCCAGGCGCGGTGCAACCGAGAGTTTTATGACTTCGTCGAGGCCCACCCGCGAGGAAAACTCGGGGGAGTCGGTTGCGCCAAGGACGCCCGTTTCAAATTGTAGGTACCTCGCGGGCGTGAGTGTTGCTGGAGTCGAAACGGTTGGTCTTCCGGGGTTCGCTTCGGGCTCATCGGAAGCGTCAGATTGCGCGACCGTGCATTGGGCAAAGACGAGGCCCAGTCCAGCACAGAACAAGCTAACGGAGAGCAACTTCTGTATCGAGCGCGTCACGATCTCGACAGTCTGGCATCGCGGCATCGAAAACAAGAATCTGATTGGTCCCAAGCAGGCATGTCGAAGTCTTAACCGCCTTTAGCGCCGCCTTGCGATGGGCGCGCCATCTCGGTACAGAGGCTGCAACAGTCGGTAAAGCAGGAACATCGGATCACCGGCACGCGGATCCCGTAGCGCCGCGCGAAAGGAACGGGTCGCCAATCGCAGTTCGAGTAGGTGCAAGATTCGAAGATGGATGCCGAACGGCTCCGCTGCGCCGGTCTCCCAGCGGTTCACGGTCGTCCACGTAACCCAGAGGATGTGGGCGAAGTCTTCCTGCGAGAAATCGAGAGTCTTACGAATCTTGCGAACACGTGCGGGCGTAATTCCTGGCAAGCTCACTCTCCCTTTCGCTCAAACGACCGTACTCGGCTAAATCGGGAAAGCGACAACCGCTCGTCGCCTTCCCGTCATCCGGCCAAGCCACTAGAAGTGAAATCCGATCTCTCCGGTCACCGCACGCGGCGTTACATAGTGCGTGCCGCTAAACGTTGACAGGAAGTTGTACAGCACGGAGTTATTCGCCAGATTGATGACCGTTACACGGGCACTCCACTTGTAACGGTCTCCGTGGAACAGATCGTCATCCCCCAACGCCAAATCGAATAGGTTGCGTTGCCGGATTCGCGGCGGGTCCGTGTCATCCTGTTCCTTGTTCGGCCCGGGCACATTGATGAGTGTGGAGCCGAATTCCGATGCTGGGCAATTGAAGGGTAGAGGCACCGTCGGCGTCGCGTGCACGCCGTTGCAGGTGAACCCTGCTTCGAATTCCTGATCCGCGCTTAGAGGTATCGAACCCACGTTGCTCGCCACCATGCTGACGTTGGGTACGCCGCCGATGAGAACGGATCCGGGGCAGGTGTTGGAGTCGAGCACGCCGAAACACGGCGCCGCACCAGCCACCAGCCCGCTGTCGTAGCGCCAGTTAAAACCAAGGTACGGCCCGCCCTTCCAGAACTGATATTGCATATGCGCTGTCTCGTTGAAGTGCTCATCGTGGTCGATGCGAAACGGTACGAACCCGGTTCCCGAAGTCAGGGGAACAGCACCAGCACCGCCGATTTGGGGAGCAAAAAACACTGCGGCTACGCCCGACATCACCACGTAAGCCGTAAATCCGTGGATGTTCGTGACGTTGATACGGGCCGCAAAACCAGGAATATTGGAACTGTGCCACTCGATTGGAAACGTAATCGGCGTATTGCCCAGCACGCTGAAATCGTAGCCGTTGTGCGTCTCTTTCCAAATGTACTCACCATCAAAGACGACGTGGCTACCGAAGGCCTGCTGCAATCCCGCGTGGTATTCATTGCGAAAGCCGGGCGACAAGATCGAGTTCGCACCCGGGGTGCAGAGAAGCAGCACGGACAGGACGTTATTGCTGCAGCCGATGCTGGAGAGCACCAAGTTCTCGTTGAATGGAGTTTCGAGCGTTCGCGCATAGGAAACGCGAAGAACGGTGTTGCTCTGTTTTATGTTGTACGCGATGCCGAGGCGCGGCTCCGCCTGATGGGCGATGGCTAAGCCGTTGTAAAGGTCGCCTCGAATACCCACGTTGAACGACCAATTCCCGGTTGTAATCGTGTCCTGCACAAAGAGCGCCGTTTCCTTCACGTCCGTATGCAGCGGAAAAAATTCCTGAGTGGTGAACAGGCTCCCTCCCCGCGTGAGATCAAACGGCAGCAACACCGGATTGAACAGCGGGAATTGAGCGCTATTGGGCGCGTTGGGATTGGACGCAATATTCTCCTGGTCTGAAGCGGCCGCGCACTGTGAAGGATCGGTGAAACCCTGAACAGGTATGAACGCGTCGGAAATGTTGTACTGCGTAGGATCGGTGTTGGCAGTCAAGCACGGCGCGTTGAGGGTTGGATCGACGATTCCAAGCCGGTCGTGCTCCCTCAGGAACGTTTGCTCGTAGGTGACGCCCGCTTTGATGTTGTGCATACCCTTTACATAGGAGAGCGTCGCGCGCGCGCCAGCATTCGTCAGATTCCGAAGTTGAGAGACGGTTTCCCGTTGAAGGCTCGGTGGACCGAGATCTGCGAAAGGATTGTCGCTGGGATAGTAGTTGTACTGGTCGTGACGCAGGAAAGCACCGACCGTCAACACAGTATTCGTGCTGATCAGCCGCGTCCAGGTCGGCGCGACATTGAAAGTCCGAATCTGCGAACGCTGGTCTGTCGGGCCAATCGCCAAGCCATTGGGTCCGATGCCGCCATCGTTCACCACGACCCCGTTCCATGGCGTCGCGAATTCGGCGTCGTAGGAGCTCGGCGTCTGGAACCACGACCGCGAGAAGCCGAGGTTCAAGTGAAGCGAATCCGCCCTGCTAAGCTGATAGTCGAAACGGTCGAAGACATTTTCTTCGTTGCCCTTGTCGTGTATCACTGAGAACTCGGGCGGATCGAGAAATCGGCCGCTATTCAATCCACTGGCCGAGATGAAGTTTCCCCAATTCTGCCCTCCGTAGCCGAGATTGAACCCGAGATTCGAGGTGCCGAACGCGCCGTAGGAACCTGTGATAGCTCCGTGAGGCGTGGTCATGCCCTGCCCCGAGCGGGTCGTCACATCGATCACGACGCTGGTCTTGTCGCCATACTCAGCCGGTGGCGCCCCGTCGATCACTTCGAGGGATTGAACGGCGTCTACCGGAATCTGATTGGAGAAAACCTTGCTCTGCTGATCTGTGATCGGCTGGCCGTCGAGAGAAAACGAATTCTCGGCGTGATCGCCCAGGCCATGGAAGAGACCGTTCGAATCGGCCGCGATGCCTGGCGATGCGAGAGTCACCAGGGAGCTGATAGACGAAGATGCGCTCTCGAGTGGCAGATCTTGAATCAGCTGCCGATCCACATCCGTATGCGCCGTCGAATCGGTCTCGAGCAGATCGCCAGCGGCTTCGACCGTCACCGTGCTGGTCGCCCCGGCGAGTTGAAGGCTTACCTTGATGCTGAGCGGCACCGACGAGCGAACGTCGATATCCTGCGCGTAGCCGGCGAAGCCCTGCACGCTGACGCTCATGTGATATGGATTGAACGGGACATTCTGAAAACTGAAATTGCCGGATGCATCCGTGGTGGTCGACCGCTCGTACTGGCTGACCGGGTTGTGAATCGTAACGGTTGCGCCGGGGATCACCGCTCCTGTAGGATCGGCGATTGTTCCTTGTACGCTGGTCGAGTTTCCCGCGTTTTGCGCCAAGCAACGCGGTGCATGAACGAACATCTGAAGCACAATCAATAAAACAGCAAGGCCCGCGCCTGCGAATCTCATGATTTTCTCCCCGTATGAATGCGGCCGCGACGGATTTCGCCGCCGTGGCTAAGACTGAATGTGGAGATCGACACATGCCGCGTACTACGCAGCTGTGGATGGGAGAAGCCTGTGCTTTGGGGAGCCGTTATGCGACGGGTGGAGCTCGGGGAGTACTCAGGGTGCGGTCTGGCTTGAGATCGGGAGGCGCGTTCTCAGGCGCTATATACCGCGCGACAGGCACGGGAACCTGCACAGCCGACGTCACGGTCGACTGAGGCATTACGGAATGCCCGATATGGCAGAGCTGGCAGTTTTGCTCCGTGTAGCTGTGAGCGTGCCAATGGCTAATCGCGTGCGTACACCAAATAACCATCGCGAGAGCAAAGGCGAGGGTTAGAAGGCGCTTTGTCGTTCGCTTCAGCATATATCGCTCAGCTGACCACAGAGAATATTCTACCTTTAATGTCACCGATGGCAAGGCTTTCCGCAGGTACTGGTGCCGCAGCCTTGGGGCGTTACTTGGAGCGTAACCCGCCTCAAGTCGACGTTCTGGAACTGGACAAATGCTCTAGCACTCGTGCGCTGCAATGTGTTGCTTAAGGTCTAGACGAGCCTGTCCGGATTTTACGCGCGCTTCGTTCGCGACATGGTCGAGGCCTTGATATGCCTGTCTCGCAGAACTTCCCATTTTCTTCCGAGGTTCGGCGACGCTCTCGGAAAAACTCCGCGGTGGCTGCTTCGTACTCTGTTGCGAGACGTTCCTTTTCTCCACAGGTCATAGGTCTGGTCGCGACTGAAATGGTTCACGCCAGTTGGCGTCGCCTACATGCTCCTCATAGTTCTTCGGAACGCAGCCCCACTTTGCATCGTTGCCGTACTACGCTCGTCGCGCGCAGCGGCAGCCGTTCACGTCCCGCAGCTTGCGATCGTCTTCTTCCCGATCGACTGAGTTCCCCGAAATGCTCCTTTTCTGCCGCTCGTTGTCCCGGGCCAGGCTTCGGGCTCATTCCTGTGCCCAGCAGCTTCGCGGCTGCTGCTTTCCCAGTTCCTGCCTTAAGTCGTCGGGTTCCCTCCCAGAATGCAGCCGCTCGAATTGGGAGCGGAAGCCCTCGCTTTTGGGTGCTCCAGGAAAATGGGACAGAAAAAGAAGAAATACCATGTACCTATATGTTAAGTGGAATAGATTTGCGAGGCAGTTCTCTCGTCTCGCCAACGATCAAGTCATTAGCATGCCCTGATTCTCCTTGGCCCTCCCCGACGCAGAGGCCTGCGGAGCCTTAGGCGGAGCGTTTAGGCCGCAGTGGAGGCAGGGCCAAGGAGCACATCCAGACTCCCATCAGAAGTGAAAGCGGTACCGAAACTCGGCGTAAATCTCCCGCGGATCGTTCCAGTGAAATCCGCCAAACGTCAGACTGTTGTCGAGCTCCACGCGGCGGTTTGCAACGTTGAGTACGGTCACGGAAACGGAATATTGTTCAGCGAAACTTTTCCCGAGTGAAAGATCGAACGTTGCGTGCCCGGGCAGATAGTCCCCGGGGTATTGCGCAGTAGGCGTCCCGTTGTGGAAACCCGAGCCGTAGTACACATTTGTCGAAGCGAACATCTGCCAGGGAAGATTTGCATTAAAACCCAAGTTCAATGTGTTTCGCTGATCGTGGTCTACCGGTCCATATCCCGGCTGTGGGTACTGCGAACATGTTGGAGTCGCCGGGGGACAGATTAAGCCCCCGGTGATGGGTGACGTTGCCTTCGCGATTTGATTGGCATAGGCAAGGTGAAACTGACCGCGGTTCCAAAGGCGGGGCGACCGCAGTGTGAGTTCCCAACCCTGAATCAAGGCTTGATCCCAAGTGATAGGCCAGAAGAGGTTTGATTCTCCGATGTTGTTATGATCCAGCCAATTCCATGCGTGAGTTTGAAAATTGTCCGCATCGAGAGCCCAGCCGCGATACGGAATCGTGATGCCATACTGATATTCTCGATCTCGTTCGCCGTGCAGGGGAGCGAAAGCAAACCCCTGGTTGTTTGCTAAACCGGAGAGTGGGCCTGTGGCCGTCACGAGCGGCGGGGGTTGATAGAAATCGCCATAGAATGCGCGAAGTACCCAGTTCAGCCGCGGGACTCTTAGGGCGATGCCAAAGCGAGGGTCCACCTCGTCCTCGACGATGTCCGCCGTGAAGTGCGACTGGCGAAAACCCGCCATCAGGGTTAGCCACGAAGTAACCTTGAATTTGTCATTGACGAATATTTCCTCAAGTCCTCCCGTCACGCCCACCGAAGAGGCGGGGAAGTTCTGACTGCCATCCGTGAATTGGTTATTGAAGAAGTTATTTTGGTGCTGAGCGAACCCGTACACACCGGCTTGAATATCATTCTTCCAGACGGTTGCATTCAGCGCCGCCTGTAAGCCTCCGTAATCGGCCGTCTGATGCACGGTCGAAATTACCGGAAAATCGTTCGGGCCGCCCTGGTAGTCGGCGCTGTTGTAGTGATAAAACGGCGAAACCGTAAGCAGCAGATTCGGATTGAAGGTGTGGACCCAGGAGAAGGTGACGTAGCCATCGGGCTCATGCTCGCCATCGCGGAGGGCGTAACTGGGCGATGCCCCCGCTGCTACCAACTGCTGATTTCCGATTGAGTTGGGATCAGGATCGTAGGGGATCTGGTAATAATCCTCCCGCAATGAGGTGACTAGCCGAAATTGGTTTTTGGGATTGGGATTGAAGATAAACGAGGCGAATCCGCCGTAGCCGTTCTCCGCATCGTGAAACACCTGTTCAATCGGAGTCTGAAGCCCGTAATTGCTCCGATTCCCGTTCAAGCTGAAATAGTAAGCAAATCGCTGCGTGTGCCCGCCACAACTGATTTGGTCGTTGGTCTGATAGAAATTTCCCAGGCTGGCGACGAGATCGCATTCCCTGTCGCGTTCAAAACCGGTTCGCGGCACGATATTGAAGATTCCATACGTCCGGTCTCCATCGTCGGCGTCGTAACTGCCTCTTTGCACTTCCAGATAATCGATGTCCTTCGGGTCGATCACCGGGCCAAGATTGGCGGCGATATTCGTGTTGGGTATCGGGACGCCGTCGATCAGCCAATTCACTTGGTGGCCTCCTCGCATATGCAACATGTCGTGAGTCACGTAAGCAGCCGGCGTGTAGTCGGTGATCATTTGCAGGGCGTTGCTGCGGTCGGCGCCCGGAGTTTCAGCTATATCCTGGCGGTCCACCAGAGTGGTGGGAGTTACCGAATCGATGTTGGCTACGTCTGTTTCGCCGACGACGAAAGCAGTTTGATTCACGGTCGCAATCGCCAGTTGGAAGTGAAGGATCGGCGATGAATCCGAAACCACCGTAAGCGTTTGCTGAGCATTTTGAAAGCCGTCCTTCGTCGTCGTCACCTGGTAGTCGCCTAGCGGCACAGCTGTGAATGCGAACGCCCCATCCTGGTCCGTCTGGGCATGCTGTACCCAGTCCGAAGTTGCCGATTTCAGTTCGACCGACGCGCCCGAAATGGGCCGGTGTTGAGGGTCATGAACGATCCCTCGGACGCTGCCGAAAATAGTAGCCCGGGCGGAATGCACCCATACGAGCAGAGACACAAATAGCAGAAAGCAAGCGAACTTCCGCATCGAAGTCCTCCATTCCAGATTCGGATTTTTAGTGCAGTGGAATGAAGCTAGGCTCGCGGAGGCTGAAACGGCGCGGAAGCAAATCCTGATTGAGGAGATCGCCCATTGAACGAAAAGACGCCACGCACGCCTTCGGGTGAGGCAATCGCAAAGGGCGCTGATGGAGCGGTCGGCGCGAAACCGTCAGCCAATGAGAAATCCGGCATGTGACTCTGGGATCTCATGGGGCAGTGACAGGCCATCGACTGACCCGCGTGAGAATGAGAGCCGTGCGGCATACAAAACATCATCGTGCAAGAAGATGATTCGCAGGCCATCCCGCAGGCGAGCAGCGCGAAAGGTGCCGCCAGCAAAGCGATGACAACAAGCATGGCCTCAATACGGCGCATTGCTGGGAGGCTACCATGCCACCCTTCTTAAGTGATATAGCTTTTCGAGAAGGTCTCGGTTATCGTCGGTGCGGTTTGGTTTTCGACACAGTGGGATCGAACCGCATTTCTCTTCAAGGGCCGAAACGCGTGGCTTGGGCTAGCACGCGTGCGCGGCGATGTGTTGCTCAAGCGCAAGACGCGCTTGTTCGGATTTTACCCGGGATTCGTTCGCGGTTCGTTCGAGCCGTTGGTATTCCTCCTTCGCCGAAGTGCCTATTTTCTTCCGAATGGCTGCCGGCACGGTGTTACTCCTCATCCGATTCTTTCTGAGTACGGTGTGCCATTCCTCTTCCGCCTCTCATTTCTTGGGCACTGCTTCGGGCTAATTCCTGCGCCCTGCAGCTTCAGGTCTTCTGCTTTCACGGCTCCTCCCGAACTTCGCGGGCCCCTCCCATAAAGCAGACCCTCGCTTTGGGAGCAGAAGCCTCTCGCTCTTGGGTGCCCCAAGAAAATGGGGCAAAAAAGGAGATTTAAAAGTCATGTCGTATCTGAACTCAGTTTCTTTAGTCGGGTTTGTTGGGTCCGATCCCGGGCAACGGCAAGCGCGGAACAACGGCGCGAAGTTCACCGTGTTTTCGCTGGCCACACAGCGTTCCTGGAAGAACGCCCAGGACGAGTGGGTGTCGAAGACCGAGTGGCACCGCATCGCAGTCTTTCGGCCACGTCTCGCCGAACACGTTCTCAGCAACGTCAAGAAGGGCGCCCACGTTCTCGTCGAAGGCTCGCTCGTCAGTTCCACGTACGAGCAGCCGAACGGCAAGAGCAAGAAGGCCAAGGCCGCGAAGATCACCTCGTGGTCGATCCGCGCCGATGTCGTGCGCAAGCTCGACCGCGGTGAACCCGAGCCCCAAGCACCGGTGACTACCTCGGACGCCGCAGAGCCGGCATCCGAGACAACCGAAGCCGCTTCTTTCTAGCGCTTCATCACAGTGGCCCTCCGGCATTGCCGGAGGGCCTTTTCTCTTTTCGGTTTGCGTGCATCAGTCCGTAGCCTCGATCTGCACCAGCGGCGCTTTTCGCAGTTCGTGAGGAGTTGGTCCAGCGGGTGTCGGAACATCGGCCAGACGGCTGAGCAACGACTCCAGCGCCGAGACACCGTCGTCGAGCGCCGCAAGCTCCGCATCGCTCAGCGGGATCTCCTGACGCATACGCAACAGGTTGCTTTTGCCTTCGAGCAGGGCGGCCGCCGTCGAACCCTTCGGCATGTAGAACGAGCATTTGGCGCAGGCCATGCGGTGCGGGCATTGATCGAAGAAGTCATACGTGCAATATCCGTGCCCCAGATCGTAGAACTTCCACGCTTCATCGGCAGCGACACCCGACCGTACTTTTTCCTGATCGATGAGCACTTCGATCGCCCTCAGATTTCGACTGAAGTACCCAGCGTCCGCATACGACTTCATCAGCTTCGTTGGTGTGATCTTCGCGTACCGTTGGGTTGACGACAGCATCCTGTGCCCGAGCCATTCCTGCAGCTCATAGAGGCTCATCGGCTCCTTTGCGTTGAACAGCTGCGTGGCGATGGTGGACCGTGCTCGATGACCTGTAATTTTTCCGCGCAGATCGTGCTGCGGTACTCCGGCCTTTCGACACAGCCTGGGGATCAGGAAGTGGTTCAGAAAGAACCCTCCGAGAGGCCTCATGCGATGCAGGAACAAGAAGTCCACCATCTCCCCCGTTTTGTCGTCGCACAGTTTTTCTTGCGCGGGTCGAACCTTCTCCCAGGCATTGATGGCCTGACCGACGATCCCGTCCACCGGCTTCGTGAAGGCCGTCGCCGTCTTGCTGACCGGAATATCCAGGAAGCACACCGCCGATCCGTTGCCTTCCTGCCAACGCACGCACCCAAGACGCAGTCGCCGGATTTCATCGCCGCGGAGGCCGGCGAACAGCCACACGACCGTTACGGCGCGGATCATTTCCATCGGATAGTAGGTGTGCACGCGCCCGTTCGGGTTTCGCCGGCTCGCAAAGTCCTCCGGTGTGATGTTCAGTCCCGCCCAGAGAAGTTTCGCCCATACATCGTCGGCGATCACTCGCGGTGTTGTGGGGACGAGAACCTTGACCGAGCGCGGCGGCCTCAGACTGCGGTACGGATCAAAGCGCGGAGGAATGACGCCCCACTCTTGCAGGTCCGCGAAGAATACGCGAAGCGCGGTGTAATTCAATATTCGGCCATTGGGCGTCAGCGGCTTTCCGTAGTTCCGCGGCTTGTGTCCCACCCATTGTGCTCTCCAGTCTCCGCAGCGCATGTTCGTGATCATCGCAAGGCACTCGTTCGCCAGCCTGCGGTCCCATTGCTCCGGCCTTGTAATGGTGGGGTGTATTGCAGCCAGCCAACGCCCCACCGTGAGCAGGAGGTAGTACGTCGCTTGCCGGACCCGCGGCGTGTAGTGCGTATTTTCGCGCCAGTAGTTCGCTGCTTCGAGCCACGGCTCCGGGACTCCCTTCAGCAGATGCGGATTGGGATACCGTCGGCGCTCCATTCGCATGACCGGAGCGGAGATGATTTTTCGATGCACCAGAACCTTCGAGATTGCCGAAAGATACAGGGAGTAGTTTTTTCTGATTCGCCGTTGCATGACTTTTTCGAGCACCTCGACCGTTAAGTCTTCCAGACGCGGACTTCGATTGGTGATCAACACGGAGCACATCGCGCGAGGAACGTAGATTTTCGCCGTTCGGTCCCGATAGCCCCACTCCCTGAGCATGGCCTCGACTTCGGCGAACAGCTGACGGACGCGCGCACGTCCGAAGACGCGGATCGCCAGCCCATAGAACAGATGGTTGTAGCGCCCTAATTCGTATAGTGAGTCGAACCCGCACAGCATGTAAGCAACGGCAGCGACAGACGGTTTTTCATGCCCGCCTTTTTTGATGCTCTCGATCCACTCCGATTCGGTCCAGCCCCAGAAGCTCTTACCGCGTGCCGCCACGTCGCGCACCATCAGAGCTTTCAGATGCGGCCAGTATTTCTTGTGAAGCTCGATGTGAGTCGCCACGTCCTCGATCGGCTTCATGAGGCGCGGAAAACCACACTTCTCAATCACGACCGAGGGAGGAATATCCTCCGCGAGGCAGGGCAGATCGGCATTCAGAATTTCCGTCTCCTCTGCATTCAGTTCCGGGTTGCGGTCGTAGTTCTCGAACTTTACCGGCCAGGCCCACCGTGACGACGCCGATTTCTCGCTCATGCCAGCGCCTCCCTCATCGCCACCATTCGGCGTGCGTGGATCTCCTGCATCCCCCGAGTGAGCTTCTCCACCAGGTCACGGCCACTCAGATGAATGTAGAGCGTTGTCGTCTGAACGCTGCGATGTCCAGCGAATGCCGCGATTTCGTGAATGTCCCAGTTCGCGCGGGCGAGGTCTGTCAGACACAGATGGCGCAGTGTGTGGGGAGTGAACCGGGGAAGGTTGCTGCGTTTGGCGATACGAGCGATGGTCTTCGACCAGGTCCATATCGAGATTGGCTTCCCATAGTTGCGACAGGACTCGGAGAGAAACAGCGGGCCGCGTTCACGGCTCAGCTCCCGCGGAAGCGGAGATACTGGCTGAACAGCTCGCTCGTCGCAAGCGAATACGGGACGACTCTTTCGCGCCGGTTCTTCGTCACCTCCAGCCGAATGCGCAACAGCCGATGTGCGGGATCGACGTCGGAGGCTTCCAGCGAGCAGATCTCCTCACGGCGAAGCGCTGCATCGTAGGACATCGCCAGCATCACGCGATTTCGTAGCGACTCCTGCTTCGAGACCTGAAGAATGGCTTGCCACTGTTCCTCGCTCGGAATCCATGGAAGCCGGTGATGCCGCTGAATCAGCCCGCGCCCGCCTATAGGCGGGCGCAGAGGGTTTCTCGTACAGACTCTGTCTTCGACCAGGAAGTCATGAAAGAGGCGAACGACAGTGAGGTGTTGTTGCAGAGTGGCATTTGCGAGAGTGGCTCTGGCCTCCGCCCCCTTTTTCAGAACTCTCGGCTCTGCCAGCACAGCGATGCTTTCAACGTAAGCTCCGATCGTCGGGCGAATGACGGAGTGGAACGGAATATTTCGCATGTTTAGGAAGCGGAGATAGGAGTCCAGGTCTCGCCCGTATGCTTCGATCGTATTTGCGGCCAGGCCGCGTGTGGCTTGAAACTCCAGCCACTCCCTCGCATGGACATTTCCCGCGACTCTCGGATATCGATCCCACTTCACTTCACAAATCGAAAACTCCAGCGGCATTTGTTCCTCCAGTGAGAGCTAGCCTCTGAAAAGAGGCGCTCAACGATACGTCAGACTGGAGAACCGCCCCTATTCCACATAATCAATTCAGTAACCATCGTCGGGTTCGTCGGAGCAGATCCGGAGGAATCTGACGCGGCTCTCTTCTTAGGTCGCGTTACATCGGGCCCCGGCGAAATACGGGGCCCTTTTTCTTGTGCTGGCCTCGACTCCGACCAAAAACGACGAATCTCGCAATTCGTGCGGCCCCCGTAGCACGATGCGCGCTCCGCACGCGGCCGGAATTCCGAGCAGTCGGGCGGAGCGAACCCCGGCGGCCCTCGGGAGCGTCCCATGATTACCGGGTCGAACTGCGATTGTCTGGTGTGTCGGATCGAAAAGAGTCTCATCGCCGACTTCGGCGAGGAACGCTTAAGCAACGAGTGCAGGTTGCTAGCGGGTTCGAGCATCCTGTCCCGTTTTCGGTCCCCCATCGATCTCGTCCGCGCACTCCACACGCCTGAGGATCACCACGATAGTTCGTCGTCCGATGCCCTACTTTCCGAACTCCTCAGGCGAAATTCCGCTGCTCCGCCTCCGTCTCTCTGGCCCCGGCTCCTCCTGCTGGTCTTCATTCCGACCATCCATCGCACCACGAGTCAAATTACAGCGGCCTTTCGATCGCTTGCGCGCGACGACACCTCACAGCACGTTGTGACGGTGTTTCTGGAATTTCTCGCCTCCGCCGAATTGCAAAGACGCCGATCGCACCTCGCGTTTACGATTGCCCGAAAGCTGCGTAGAAAAGCATTTCGCTGGGCCATCCACGAATCCCGGGCTGCCGCACCTGACGTGGCCGAGGGCTACCCGACCACCGATGCGGTTGACGTGGCTGCCGAAGAACCCCTCCACGCCGGCATCCTGCTCCAAAAATTCTTGGACGATTGCCAAACCATGGGATGGCTTTCCGTTGAAGAGCGTAATCTGCTGGTCGACTGCAAGGTCAAAGGCGTCTCTTGCTCGGAACTGTCGCGTCGCAACGGCCACTCCGCGGTAGCCACCCAACACCGCATCCAGCGATTGCTCGGCAAGCTCCAGCGCCTCGCACAAAGAACCCGCTGGCAGAGGGTTCCCGAACAGCTCGAACTGTTTCCCCGATGAGCGCCGTTGTCTATTGCTTCCACCGTTCGACATCTTCGAGGCACCGTTTCCGTGCATCGTTGACCATGCGAGTACCCTCGAAAAAATATTTCATTAGTACCCGGTCTATTTTCGTTTTCGTTGGCTGATTAGTATAGTGAGGGGAGTTTCCGCCGGTTACTCCCGCGAGCAGGGCGAGACCGATTCTTTCAGCTCTTACTCTGTGTCGCGTACGGCCCCGCAAAAAGGGACGCGCGCGATTGGGGGACTACGCTGTCATGGAGTGAACGCTCCAAATGTGCCTGGGCGGAGGTCCAGGAACCGGCGCGAACAACCGTACCCCTCAGTCGCCATCTGCTTCCCTTCCGCGGTGCCCAAACTGCGGGGACTCCCCCTCAAAGACTGTTCTTGCAACTTCGCAAACAGGGAGAGATTCGTCGTGAAACGACTTCATCGCAAGTTTTCTCAGCCCTCTTGGCAGCGCAATCTTGTTGTCGTAATCGCTTTGACTCTTCTTCTCGCTGGCCCCGCTCTCGCGCAAGGGGGCAATTCCCCGTGGGAGAGCGCCGTCAATGTCCTCGAGACGGCTTTCACCAGCACCATCGCCCGCGGTCTGTCGCTTGTCGCGATCGTGGTCTCCGGCTTGACATTCGCTTTCGGCGAGGGCGGATCAAAGCGCGTGTTTGCCGGAGTCCTGTTCGGCGTGGGCATGGCCATCGCCGCCGTGAACTTCTTGGCTTGGTTGTTTCCGGCCGCTTAAATCTCTTGGATTGGTGAGGAACCAGAGCATGGCACGGATTAACAAAGTTCATCGGTCTCTGTCCCGGCCGCTCACGATCCTAGGGGCGGAGCGAAAGTTGTTCTTTTTCGCGATGTGTCTGGGCGCGGCGACGTTCAACCTCCTCGGCAGCCTGCTGGGCGGGCTGCTGATGTTCCTGCTTCTGTACATCGTGGCCAGGTTGGCGACCCAAACCGATCCGCAGATTCTGCGGTTTCTGCTGACCGCGGCCCGGCTGCGCGCGGAGTACGATCCGATGAAGTTTGAGCCGATCGTGGTTCGAAAGGACGGCCATGTTCAGGCTTAGCCGAATCTTCAAGAACTACGGCGAGTCGGGCTCTTTGGGCGCCGAGGTCAACCTGTACGGCTTCGTTGGACCCGAGGTGTTTCTTACCAAGACGGGTGAGACCGGAGTGATCTTGGAGGTCCGTGGCGTCGACTACGAGTGTCTCGATAGCGGCTCGCTTGATGGTTTGACGAAACGTCTTGAGTCGGCCCTGAAACTGTTTGATGAGAACTGCCGCGTGTACCAGTATCTGTTCAAGCGCAATAACGAAACCATCCCCTACAAGCTCTACGCGAACCCGGTCGTCGATGCGGCCATCACGAATCGCATTGCCTACCTGGCGAGCAAAGCGGACACGCTTTTTTCCATTTCCGTGTACTTCGTGGTGCTCTATCAGGGATTCGAGGTTACCGAGAGGTTTTCAAGCGCGCTCCGAGGCCTTACCAAGAATCCCAAGAAAGCGTTGCGCGACCTCGTCGCGCAGTTGTCGTCGAAGCAGCAGGTCCTGGTCATCGGCAGGCATGTGGACGAGGCACAAGCGGTGGTTCTCGAGAAAGCGCGCAGCTTCCTCCTGCAGGTCAGCGACTTTCTGACCGTCCGCATTCTCGATAAGCACGAGGCTTTTTGCGTTCTGAAGCGCACGCTCAACTTTCATCCCGACAAGCTCGCTCTCGCGAAACTCACCCACGACACTTTCCTTGATTACTACCTTCCGGAATCGCACCTCGAATGTCATCGCCGGCACCTGCGGGTGGACGATTACTACGTCAAGGTGTTGACGCTCAAAGAGCCCGCAGCCCAGAGCTTTCCGCTCATCTTCAAACGGCTGCTGGAGGTAGAAGCCAACTATTACGTGGTGACGGAATGGAAGAAAGAGGACGCCGGCAAGACGCGCCGCACCATCCAGGCCAAACGGCGTCACTTCCACAACACCCAGCGCTCGTTCTTCAGTCAGGTGAATGCGAACGATTCGCCTGCCCAGGACGTGCTCCTTGATGATTCCAAGGAATCACAGGTGCGGGAACTCGGAGAAGCCGTGAAGGAGATCGAGCTACACGGCAATTACTTCGGTCAGTTTTCACTGACCGTGGTGATCTACGACCTTGATTTGAGGAAGGTCGACCGGGCCTGCGCCGAGTTTTACAAGGTATTCAGCGTGCACGACGCCCAGCTGTATGAGGAGCGATACAATCTGCTGAACGCGTTTCTGGGCGCGGTGCCTGGCAACCACGCCTTCAACCTGCGCTACCTGTATCTGCTGAACACCAACTATGCCGATTTCTCGTTCCTGTTCACGCTTCACCGCGGCGAGCCTCGGAATTCGCACCTTCGGCAGGAGTACCTCGCGGTGCTCGAAACAAACCACCACACCCCGTACTTTCTGAATCTGCACTATCACGATGTCGCCCACACCATGATCCTCGGCAGGACCGGCGCGGGTAAGTCGTTCTTATTGAATTTCTTGATCACCAATCTGCAGAAATACGCACCGCACACGTTCATCTTCGATCTGGGAGGGAGCTTCGAGAGCCTGACGCAACTCTTCGGTGGCTCCTACGTCCGCGTGGGACGGGAGTCCTCCGATTACAAGATCAACCCGTTCTCGCTACCACCCACCAAGGAGAACCTCGATTTCCTTGCCTTGTTTGTGAACGTGCTGATGCAGGACGAAAGGACTGGTGAGCTCGATCCTTCGGCCGAACGGGATCTCTACCACCAGATCGAGAACTTGTACTCTGTCGATCCCGAACTGCGCACCCTGGGCGTGCTGGCCAATACCTTGGGTCGTGACTTCGCGGGGCGCCTTGCCAAATGGACCCGGGGCGGCCAGTTCGGGTTCCTGTTTGACAACCCGGAGGACACGATTTCGTTTTCGCGGTTTCAGTGCTTCGACTTCCAACGCATGAGTCAATACCCAGAGCTACTCGAACCGTTGTTGTTCTACATCCTCCACCGGGCGAATGCGGTGATCGCGGACCGCGCGATCGGTCATCTGTTCAAGGCTTTTTTCATCGATGAAGCCTGGGTGTTCTTGAAGAACCCGAGCATCCAGAGATACGTCGTCGAGGCCTTGAAAACCTGGCGAAAGCACAATGCCGCCATGATCCTGTCAACCCAGTCGCTCGATGAACTCAGGCGGTCCGACATCCTGGACGTCATCATCGAAAGCTGCGCCACGAAAATCTTCCTCGCCAATCCCGACATGGACCGCGACCTCTACCGCCGCCAGTTTCACCTCAACGGAAACGAAGTCGAACTCATCGCGAATTTGATTCCCAAACAGCAGTTCCTGATCAAGACGCCGGAGCTTGCCAGGGTCGCGAATCTCAACGTGGACCCCAAGAGCTACTGGCTCTACACCAACGACCCTTACGACAACCAGAAACGAAGAGACGCATTTGAGAGATACGGTTTTGAGAAAGGCCTGGAAATACTCGCGGAAGCGAAGCCGTGACTCTCGTTCGTTCCGATTGGCGGCGCACGCACTTCCAAGGAGAGGTTCGATGAAACAACTGATTCGATGGGTCGTCGTAATTGTTCTGGGACTCGGCATGTTGCTTCCATCGCCTTTACCAGCTGCAACCGACGTGGCGCGCGTGGTCAAATATTCGAAAGAAGACATCGTTCCCGTCCGCGCCAAACTCCGGTTCTCGACGCTGATTGTTCTTCCCGATGACGAGGAGATTTTGGACTTCACGACCGGCGACAAGGAATTCTGGATCATTAACGGCGCGCACAACCTCTGCTACGTTCACCCGGCCAAAGCAGGCATTCGCAGCAATCTGAACCTGATCACCGCGAGCGGCCACGTCTATTCCTTCCTGCTCACCGAGGTCACGAGCGACCCGAATTCCGAACCCGATCTCAAGATCTTCATTGAACCCATGGAGGGCTCCGGTATCACTGCCGCGAGCGGAATGGGTGGGTATGTTCGAATCGGCGAGGTCGAGGCCTACAAACGAGAGATGGAAGCTCTCCGCGCGCAGACCGCGGATGAGGTCCGCGCAGCCCAATCTCGAGTAGCGGACGATATTAGCCGCTTCCGCTCGAGTTACGCGACCAAACTTCAGTTCGATTACTCGGTTGACGGGACAGCCGCGCGCGAACCTTTCCTGGTCTCGGCCATCTACCACGACGACGTTTTCACCTATATCCGGTCGGCCGCGCGTGAAAAGCCCGCTCTCTACGAACTGAAGGACGGCAAACCCAATCTGATCTCCTTCCAGCTCGAGAACGGTGTCTACATCGCTCCGAAGATCATCGATTCGGGCTACCTCTCGATCGGTCAGAAGAAACTGCCGTTTGCGCGACGCGCCTCCGAGAACTAGGGAGCGAGCCATGGAACAACCTACTCAGATCCAGGAAAAAGCGCCCAAACCGCCAGGTGTATTACCGAAAAACGTTCAGGCCTGGCTTCTCATCGGCCTCGCCTTTCTGATGGTCGCCATCATGTGGCTCACTGGAGGCAAAAAACCCCAAGTACCGGCCAAGGGTTTGATGCCTGCATCGGGGGCCGAGGCCCCGCTCGAAGTGAATGAAACGAAAATTGCAGAACTCCAGAACCGGATCGAGGAACTGCAACGCCAGCAGATGGTTGCACAGTCGGCGCTCGCGCAGCAGACGCGCCTGCTCGGCGCCGCAGCCGACGACGGCCAGCAACCCTCGCAACAGAGTGGCGTGACGCCGCCTGAACAACGGCAGGAAGACCCACTCGTGGTCGAGCGCAATCGGCGCGCCTATGTCTCGCTGTTCGCCTCGAACGTGGCTCTCAGTTTTCGCGCGCCTCAGGCAACGAAGGCGATGTCTGAGGGCGAGACGCCTGTCGAGGCATCGAGTTCGCTGCCGTCGCCCGCATCGCCAACACCCGATGCGACCCAAACGGCGAAGGCAGATCCCATCGGAGTACCGGCTGGACCTGTTCGCGCAGCGATAGCGAAAACATACGTTGTGTTTGAAGGAACCATTCTTGAGACCGTTCTCGTCAATCGGCTCGACGGGCAGTTCGCGGGCCCGGTTGGGTGCCTGCTCTCTAGTAATGTGTATTCAAGCGACCGCCAGCATCTCTTGATCCCCGCTGGCTCGAAGCTTCTCGGTGAGACCAGCAAAGTCGATGCGTTCGGTCAGACGCGCCTAGCCGTGGTTTTCCACCGGGTGATCATGCCTGACGGGTATTCCGTCAGCCTTGACCAGTTCAAGGGCCTCAACCAGACCGGTGACACTGGCCTGCGCGACGAGGTCGACAATCATTACCTTCGAATCTTCGGTGCGTCGCTCGCGATCGGCGCCCTGGGAGCGATCGCGGAAGGCGGATCTTCAGGGCCTCTCAACCTATCAGGCGCCGACCTCATGCGCCAGGGATTCGGTCAGAGTACCGCGCAGTCCTCCGCGCAAATTCTCGACAAGTTCTTAAATGTCATCCCCACGGTGACCATTCGGGAGGGTCACCGGGTCAAAGTCTATCTCTCGGGCGATCTCGCGTTGCCGGATTACAACGACCACTTACTGCCTTCGAAACTTTGAAGCTCGAAAGGAGAAGAGTCCAATGAAAAGAAGGATTCTGCTTGGCGTGCTCGTCCTGGGAGTGGGAGTCGGCACCGCCACCGCGCAGTTTGGGAGCGGGGTCGTCTATGACCCGACAAATTACCAGAACGCGGTTCTCCGGTACAAGCAGCTCCAGCAGCACCTCGTTCAACTGCAGAAGACCTACGACAAAATCACCACCCAGCTCAACCTCGCTATCGAGATGGCCACATTCATCCGCAACATGCCGGCCCGCTACCGAGCGGTGTTCTCCCAGTGGAGAAACGTAACCTCCCCGAACACCTTTGGAAATACAGCGGCGTGGGTCACTGGCATCAATTCGGGCCTTTTCCCGACCGTCAACAGCGGCTACCAAAAGGCGGTCACGCGGCTGTTTCAGTACAACCCGGACGAATTGTCGGGAATGGACGCTGCCGAACTCGAACGCGTCCAGTCTCAGTACGCGTCGGTTGAACTAGCCGACGGCGCGAACATGAACGCCATGGCCACGATCGGTGCGATCCGCGGCAACGCCGACAGTATTCAAACTCAAATCGCGAACCTTCAACAGGACTCGTTCTCGAGCGACACCGATCTCAACAGTGAAGTCTCGGTTCTGAACAAGATCAATGCCGCGAATGTCTTGACTCTCCAGACTGTTCAGGATTCGAACAAACTCCTCGCATCGCTTCTGGAACAACAAACCATCCTCGCCAAGCAGCAGCGCGACGCCACCACCAACGCCATCAACACCGATATCGGTCGCCAAGCCAGCATGGCCGGCAACATGGCCCAGGTGACCGGAACGATCACCGATTCACTTCAGAACTTCCGCATGCCATAGGCGCGCGGAGAACCAAGCTCATGCGCCAGAGGAGCTGACGGCAGTGCAAACCGACTATCTGCAGTACATCTTCCAAGCCATCAACACCCTGCTCACCCAAAACCTCGGCTACTTTGACGCCATGGGCCAGAATCTATTTCGTTCTTTCGCTACCATTCTCGTCGTCTGGTACGGAGTCAAGTCGGCGCTCGCCGCAGCGGGCGGCCAAAGTCCTTTCCACTTCGACAACTTCGCGAGCCTGCTGATGACGATCAGCTTCGGCTTCGCCATGGTCAACTACTACAGCGCGCCCATTCCCGGCGTGGGCGTGAGCTTCCACAACCTGGTCACCAATGAAGCGCAATTCCTGTCGAGCAAGATCGATCAGGCGCAGCTTCAGATCGTCATTCAGGGCGTGGCGGATTTTGAGTCGCGCATGACGTCACCGACCTGGGGGGATATCGTCGGTACCGCTATTTACGTATCCGTGGCCCTCTTGTTGGCTGCCGCCCAGGCGGTTGCCCTTGTGATCATCGCGTACGGATTTATTGCCACCGCCGTATGCGTCCTGGTCGGGCCTATCTTTGTTCCGTTCTTCATCGTTCCGAAGATGGAGTGGCTGTTCTGGGGATGGTTTCGTTGCTTCCTCCAATATGCCTTCTACCAGGTCATCGCCGCCGCCGTCGTTTCCGTCATGGCGAATCTCATGGTCGGCGTGCTCAAGCTTCCTCCCACGGGCACTGTTTCGATCGTCCAGCTGATTGCCTGGTATCCCGTCTTGTTCATCACTTTCCTCGCCTCGATCTACGTCCTGCTCAAAGTGCCTTCGCTCACGAGCCACATCTTCAGCGGCACGGCCGGGGGCTCTTCTTCCGGACTCCTCGAAGCGCCGACAAAAGCCGCCGGCATGGCGACGACTGTCGCCAGGGCGCTGTAATGGAACGCGATACCACGTTTGAGAATGCCAAGCGGCTCTACCTGGAATCATATGGTGACCCGATGGTGACGAACACCTACCTCAAGATCGCTCTTGTCCTCGTCTGCCTTGTGGCCGTGGGTCTGGCCCTGGTCGATTTGAAAACCATCCGAACCTTTCAGAACTTCCGACCACTCGTCATCCGCATCGACGACCTCGGCCGTGCCGAAGCAATCAACTACCACAACCTTGAATACAAACCCCAGGATGCCGAGGCAAAATATTTTCTGTCACAGTTCTGCGCGCTCTACTACCGCCGCAACCGCTACACGATGCAGGATGACTTTTCGAAGTCTCTCTACTTCCTGGACGGCAAACTCGCGGACGGCATTCTCGACGCCTACCGCAAAGACGATATCGTCAGGAAATTCCTCACCAATACGTCGGCGCCGGAGATTGACGTGGACGTTAAGAAAGTTGCGCTCGAAGAAATCGAGAACCCACCCTTCCGCGCGCGGGTCGATTTCTACAGGGTCTACTACGCGCCCGCCGATCACAGCGAGCTCAAGCGCGATCTCTATACCGCGAACTTCGTTTTCGTCTTCAAGCCCGAAGTGCCGAATGAGCTCATTCCCATAAACCCCTTGGGAATGACCATCACGTACTTCCGGGAGGACGAGGCGTTCAAATGAGGGCGATCGTCAGGACGCAAACTGAGGAGGTCGCGGGCAGTCGCCTGGCAACATCGGCCCAACCTCCGTGCGCCACGCGGCCCCCCGCGGCAAATGCTGCCTGCGAACCGACGCCTTGTCCCGTCCGGTCGGTCCCGCTCGTTCGGACGCCCGGCGCGCTGCGACAAGGCCTCCGTTGCTTGACGGCTCCTCGCCTGCTCCCAGGAAAGATTTTCAAAAAGTTCCCTCACCGATTTCGGGAATGCGAAAGGAGAATCCGGTGATCGCGAACGCGCTCCTGGTCACCATCGCCATTCTTCTTTCCGTCGGCTTCTGGCTCATGGGTCAGCTTCGGTTCCTCATTCCCTACCGGCACATCCTTATTCATCAGTACGGGACCCTGATGCTCGTTTGGCTCGCCGTTCTGTTCGTCAATGTCTTTGCCGCGGTATATGTCATTCAGCGCAAGTTCTTGCTCAAAGACACAGGACGAAAACTCTCCCACATCGATAACCAGGCACTCGTCGGTGATTCATCGATCGCTGCCACCCATACCCAACCGGAGGTCCGCTGAGATGTCCCGCGGCTTCTCTCCCCAGGACGCCGACGATATTCGCCGGGGCCCTTATGCCTCGGAGGGTCGGCTCGTCGCGAGCGAGGACCGTGAAGCGGAGATCTCCGGCGCCGACGGCGCTTCCCCATCGCTTGAACAGTCGCTTGAGCGCTCCAGGGAAAACACGCGGCCTGAAATCCATTTCAGCGACGGCCGCACGGTACTTTACGACCGCGACCGCGGCTATCGGTTGAGCGAATCTCAAATTCGCACGATTAGCGAACTGCACAGGTTTCGAGTTATTGCCACGCGTGACCTCGCCCAACATGCCTACGCTGGCCGCGAGAACCAAGCCGAACCTGACATCCAAAAACTCGTTGGGAAGGGTCTTGTGCGAAAGGGCATTTTTGAGGGCCCCGAAGCCACACCACGGGAGATTGTGACACTCACCAAACGAGGACACAGCCTTCTCTGTGCCAATCGCCTCGTTCCGCGGGCTCAAGCGGTCTATCACGAGTTCGTCAAACCCAAGGAAGCAAATCACGATGCCAATCTTTATCTCTTGTACCAGAAGGAAGCAGCCCGGATCGAGATGGAAGGCGGCAGGAACCTCCGGGTCATTCTCGATTACGAATTGAGGCGGAAAATCAATCGGGACCTCGCCCGATTTGGGACGGCCGCGAGGAACGAAATCGCCGAGCGCCACGGACTTCGGGTCGTACGCAACAAGATCCCCATTCCGGACATGCGCATCGAGTATGAAACTCGCGATGGCGAAATGGCGAGAGTGAACCTCGAGCTTGTCACGGAGCACTACCGGAGCCACAGCATCGCCGAAAAGGTTCGTGCCGGATTCTCGCTCTACACACCGCACGGCGAGGCACGCCACCTCCGGCGTGTGCTGGATCAACTCGAATTTAGTACGGACATCCGGTCACTATGAAGATTTCAAGCGAACATATCGCCGCGGTCGAGAGTCTGGGCTATACGCCGGACGAGGCGCGCTTCCTCTACATCGTAGCCACCTTTTCCGGCTATTTCGTGCCTCGTCAGTACAACTCGTTCGTCGGAGCCCGGTGGGGTAAGCGCTCGGACCATTTCGTACGGAAGCTTGAAAGCCGAGGCCACGCGACCTGGCGCGAGTATCCCCCAGTTGGCGGCGTCTATCACCTCATCTCCAACACCCTCTATCGTGTGATCGATAAGGAGAGCTTGCGCAATAACCGGCGCCATGCCCCCGAGTTCATCCGCAGGCGCCTCGTGGTCCTCGATTTCGTGCTCGCAAACCAGGCACAGGATTACTTTGAAACCGAGAGTGACAAAGTCTCCTACTTCTGTGAGTCACTGGGCATTCCGAAGACTGCGCTTCCGGCCAAACCTTTCGTGGGGTCCCCTCGCCTCGATCCTACGCTTCGCTACTTCGTCGACAAATTCCCTTTGTTCGTGACCGGGTCGAGCAATTCGGCTGAGTCGCACGTAACATTCTCCTACATGGATCCGGGCGAGGCCAGCCTTGCAGGTCTCGCCCACCATCTGAACAACTACAAACGACTCTTCTCGAACCTCTCCGATTTTCACTTCCTGTTTGTGTCGAATTCCACTGTGCATTTCGTTGCTGCCGAGCGGTGCTTCGCCAGGTTCACAAACCGCGAGCTCCGGGACGGCCGATCGGACGAGATTCTCCGGTACTTCAGACTGCGCCGTGCCTGGGACGAGAAACACTACGGCACGCTCTCAAGCGATGACATCGAGTGGCTGGAAAGCGCGGAGGAACGATTTCGCGGCCAAGAGACCGAGCGCCAATTCGCGGCCTGGCACACGCGCGATCTCGCCGGCGACACCCGGACGGCGCAACTTGAGGATACCTGCCGCACCCGCAAGTTTCGTTTCCGTACGTGGCTGGTCTCAACAGGCCACACGACGGCAAATGAATTATGAAGAACGGAGTGAAGGGAAGTTCGCCCCGCGAACCCACGGCGTTCTTCGCATTTCACTTCGCCTCACGGTGAAACCAGGATGAGGAAAACACGAGACGGGAACCAAGAAACCGCAACCCGGAACGCCGCGGCGCAAACCCGGCGTAGTAGAAACGCGCGCCTCTGGATTGGGCCGCGTCGGGGGAATCAAACCAATGACTCACTGCACGGAACAAGAGCATGGCAATGATCAAGAAACTACGCGACACCGTTGAACGCCACGTCCGATTGGACGAACCCGTTCGCCAGCTCTTGGGCGACGATTGCACCACGCTCTACGTCACGTATTTCGCCCTGCGGAAGATGCTGGCTCGGGGCCCGGATTACAAGAGGTGGAAAGCGTCCCAAACTGGCGGCACACCGAACAAGTCGGGCAGCGCTTCGTCCCATCCTCGGAGGACGGCATGATCCAGCGGCTTCTCCAATCGAAAAACCTGGTGGCTTGCCTGCTGACGGCTGCGACCGGACTCATGCTGGGTCGGAAGGCGCCTTTCCCGGAGCAGAATCTTTTCCTCGAACTGATCCTTTTATGGGCGCGGCCGGTGTTCGTTGGACTGAAGTATTCCTACATCGCTTTCCTCTATACCACGCCGTACATCGCCTATTCGATTTTGCTCTCGGGAATTTACATCTTTGCGCTCAAGGTTCCCCAGAAGGTGCGGCCCGGCCATCTGCCTCTCTATCCCGATCCGCGCAAGCGGGAAAATCTCTTCCTGGTGATCGGTGAAATTCACAACGCCCGAACGCCGGGCCCCTCCGCGTCACCGCGTTGGCTCACCATCCCCGAGCGGGGCCTGTTCACCGGCACCGCCATCTTCGGCGCCATCGGATCAGGTAAGACCACGTGTTGCATGCTCCCATTCGCCGAGCAAATCCTCGCGTACCGGGCGGCGGATCAAGCCAGAAAGATCGGCGGTCTTGTCCTGGAAGTGAAAGGAGACTTCTGCCGCAAGGTGAAAAACATTCTCGATAGCCACAAGCGAGGCGAAGACTACGTGGAAATCAGCCTCCAATCCCACTATCGCTACAACCCTTTGCATAACGACCTCGACGCCTACGCACTTGCTTACAGCATCGCATCGCTGCTCAACAACCTATTTGGCAAAGGTAAGGAACCCTTCTGGCAACAGGCCTACACGAATCTCGTGAAGTTCATCATTCTTCTCCACAAGGTCGCGTATGACTACGTGACCCTGTTTGATGTCTATGAATGCGCCATCTCCCCCGATGTCCTGGAGAGAAAGATCCACGATGCGGAACGCCGACTCGAAGAACACAATTTCCTGCTGATCACCCCAGGTGATTTTCGCTCGCACGTCGCCGACCTCAAACTCTTCGAGTTGGTCTTTGATGAAGAGATCCAGATGTACCGCACGAAAGAAACTCCCGGGATGCGGCGGCTCCTGGAGACTCGAAGCATCCATTTTGAATGCTTGAGTGAAGCTGGTTTCGACCAGATCGATCCCGAACGTCGAGAACAGCTTCAGGCAGTCAAGCGGTGGTACTACGACGATTGGCGTCGGATTGAACCGAAGCTTCGCACTTCGATTATCGAGGGCATCTCCGTTTTTCTGTCGCTCTTCGACGATAACCCGGCCGTGAAACGGACCTTTTGCCCGCCCGCTGAATGCTACGACCCCAAAGCAAATGCCGACGATCGTTTCGGAACGCCGCTCCCCTCATTTGACTGGCTCATCGAGACCGGGAAGGTCTGCGCGCTCAACTTTCCAGTGGCCATGAATCCAGGGCTGGCCCGCGCCCTTGGTGTCATGATGAAGCTCGACTTCCAGCGCGCGGTCATCAATCGCATTCCGGAAATCGAATCCCATCGCGACCGGCAGTTCCGCCAGACATTCTTTCTATGTGACGAATACCAGCACTTCGTGACCGTGGGTGAGAACGAACCGACCGGCGATGAGAAGTTTTTCAGTCTTTCGCGCCAGCCGAAGTGCATCGCGATCGTCGCCACGCAGAGCATCAGTTCCCTGAGATCGTCCGTCCCCGGAGAGGCCTGGCGCACACTGCTCCAGACCTTTCGCACCAAGATCTTTCTCTCCCTCTCCGACGACTTCTCGGCGAGGACCGCGAGCGAGCTCTGCGGACGAGAGGACCAGCTGAAGGTCAGCTACAACCTTTCGGAAAGCGGCCACAACGCCAGCATCAGCCTGCTCACTGGCAAGGCCATCTCGCACAAAGCCAATATCACGGCCTCGAAGAGTTACTCACCCCGCTCCGATTTCCGATTCGACACGAAAACTTTCACCGAACTGAAGAACGCCCAGGCCGTCGTAATCGCCTATGACGGCTTAAACCCGATGCCGCCGGCTTTCTGCTACCTCAAACCGTATTACAACGACCCGAACAAAACCTACTTTAGACAGCTCGAAGAAGGACGACTCTAATGAATGGATTTGAAACCATCCTGCCGTTCCTGAAACCCATCGAGCATTTGATCCTCGACGACACGATCAGCGAAGTCATGGTGAATGGCGCCGACTGCGTCTTCATCGAGAGGCATGGACTCCTTCAGCAAGTCAGGGGCGTGTCGCTGGGTGAGAGGGCACTCATGGTCGCGGTGAAGAATATCGCCCGCCGACTGGGCGATGACATCTCGGAAGCGAAGCCTATCCTCGATTCACGGCTTCCGGACGGCAGCCGCGTGGCTGCGGTCATTCCGCCTTGCAGCCTGCGGGGCGTTACGCTGACGATTCGCAAGTTTAGCGCCAGTCACTTCGAGATCGAGGACCTCATTGCCGCGGGGACTCTCGACCAGCCGTTAGCCAATCGCCTGGAGGACTACATCCTGTCGCAAAAAAACATTCTGATCAGCGGCGGCACGGGCAGTGGAAAAACAACCCTTGCCTCAATCCTCGGCAAATTCATTCCGCCGGACGAGCGCATCCTGCTCATCGAGGACACGGCTGAGATTCGCATGGAGCAGACCAACCTAGTTCGCTTTGAGGCTCGCCAGGCACAAAACGGCCTGGCTGCAGTGGCCATTCGAGACTTGTTGAAAGCATCCCTCCGTCATCGGCCAGACCGCATCATTCTTGGTGAGGTTCGAGGCGCTGAGGCATTTGACCTCCTCCAGCTCCTGAATACCGGTCATTCAGGGACCCTTTCTACCATCCACGCGAGTTCCGCAAGGCAGGGCCTGGCTCGCTTCACCGGTTGCGTGCTCCAAAGCGGAATTGAGCTGCCTTATCGGGCGATCAAAACGAACATCGGGGATTCGCTCAACGTCGTGATTCAGGTCGAGCGGAGGCCGGGCCGTAGGTTCATCTCCGAAGTGCTGGAAATCAACCGCTATGATCCCGACGCCGACCTTTTCGATTATTGTGCGATCTACCAAAGGCCGGAGGCGCAGCCATGACGGATTCAAAGGCTTTTAGCAGAAAATTCGATGCGTCACAGTACCTCAGCACCGCCTTTGAACCCTCCGATCGCCTGGCTATTTTGATACGAAACCGCCAGCGCGGAGAGGCGGTGCAGCGGATCACGACCGCAGGACGAATCGTCGAGCCGTCCTTCCAGGATTGGCTTCGTTTCAAGAACGAACGGGAAGGCTTCGATGTGTATGTAGGAATGAATCCCCTGAAGCCCGGCGCTCGCACCCGTACGAAAGAAGATATCCTCTCGATCCGCCACCTCTATGTGGACCTCGACCACGACGGGACGACATCTCTCGCTTCGATTCAGCAATCGAACGTTGTCCCGCGGCCAAACTATGTCCTGTCCACGTCTCCTGGCAAATTCCAAGTGATCTGGAGAGTGGAAGAAGTTGCCCCAGAACAGGCCGAGGCCCTGCTCCGCGCGATCGCACGAAAGTTCGGCGGGGACCCTGCCGCGACCGACTCGACCCGCGTGCTTCGCATCCCCGGATTCGCAAACAAGAAATACGAGGAAAGCCTCATCGTAACAGCGGAGCAGCAATCCGACCATGTGCATCACACCCTTGATTTCAAGCTGCGAAGCGACCATATCGATTCTCCTCACCAACCGCTCCGTCGAAACCCGGCAAAGACCGTTTCAGCCGAACCCCGACCGTTGAGTCAGTCTGAGCATGATTGGGCTTTCGCGAAGCGTGCACTGGCGAGGGGAATCCCGCCAGAAGAAGTCATGCGCGACATCGCGGAATTCCGCGCCCACGATAAGCACGATCCTGTGGACTACGCTCGCCGCACCGTCATCAAAGCGGAAGCCGAACTTAGAGGTTGGCCATCTCCCCGGACACCCAACGCGGAAGCGGATGAAGATCCGGATCGTGGCCACTAAACGGAAGTGTCCTGAGACCAAGAGGTTTTAATCCAGGGGATTTTGATCACCAAAATGGAACCAGAATCAGAGTTTCCGCAGGAATTCCATTTGCCTAATTCGTCCTGCCCGCACCCACTGGTCCGGTAAGCGCGTCCATCATCGAGAAACGCTCTTGGGTGGCTCACCCCGATTGTGGCTTCCAAACGATGCACCCGCCTGAGACCGTCCGCAACTCACGCAGCTACTCATAGCGAATCGCTTCGATTGGATCGAGTCGAGAAGCAATCCGGGCCGGGTAATAGCCAAAGATAATTCCCACGCCAAACGAAAATATCGCGGCGAGCGCGATTGCAGACGGCGAGATCAGTGACGGCCACTGCAAGGTTCTGGAAACGACAGCCGACGCTACGATGCCAAGCAGAATGCCGGCAGCCCCGCCAAGCAAACTGACTGCCGTTGCCTCCGCCAGGAATTGCTGCTGAATGTCTCTTTCGGTGGCGCCGACGGCGAGCCGCACTCCAATCTCACGCGTCCTCTCCGTGACGGATACGAGCATGATATTCATGATTCCGATTCCGCCAACCAGCAACGAAATCGACGCAATCCCAGCGAGCATCAGCGTTAAAGCCCAGCTCGCTTGTTCCCGGGCTTGAAGGGTTTCCTCGGGGTGCCGGATGTTGAAATCGTCGGGCTCCTCCGGCCGCAGATGATGACGTTGCCGCAGAATGCCGCCGATCTGATCTATCGCCGGGCCAATGGCGCCCGCCGAACTTGCCGAGGCATAAATATCGTCGAGCCAATAAATGCCCTTCATTTTCTTCATGGCCGTCGTGTAGGGGATTACGACGACGTCGTCCTGATCGACGCCCATGGTCGAGAGCCCTTTGGGTTGCATGATACCGATCACCGTAAAGGGCAGGTTTTGCAGGCGGATTATTTTGCCAAGGGGATCATCGGAACCGAAAAGTGTTTCCGCCACCGTCTTACCGAGAAGGCATACGTTGGTCTCGTGTTGCGAATCCATGGAGGTGAATAGCGCCCCGCGCTCCTGGCGCCAGTTGCGTATTTCAAAGTACTCGGACGATACACCGCGGAAGCGCGTGAACCAGTTTTGATTCCCATACACCGCCTGCATGGGACCATCGACATTCGGCGCCACGCTGACGATTCCCTGAACGCCCGCTAGGATCGCTTCGGCGTCATCGACCGTCAGAGTCTTGGTTTGTCCGTTGCCCGTGCGGACACCGTTCACGTTCCGACCACCCGCTTCGATCCAGATCATATTGACGCCAAGAGCCGTCAGTTGATCTTCGATTTCCTGAGTGCCTCCCTGGCCCACCGCAACCGTGCAGATCACTGCTGCGATGGCGATCATGATTCCGACCATGGTAAGGGCTGTTCGAAGGCGATTGCGCCTAAGGGCGCGAAACGCCATGCGGAAGATGTCGCGATAAGATGCGAAAACGTCGGGAGTCTCGTTACCCGGCATTGGAGTCCTGTGAAGGCGCTACGCCAGTTTGCCACGTGCGGAGCTGGTCGAGCGCCCAGCCGGTATGATTGCCCGCGTGGCACAAATTGCACGGATTGGGAATCGGGAATTGCGTGCGAGCAACTACGGGGTTTTGCGGATTCGGGGTTTCAGCAGCAGCGACTCTCGTGCCAAACGCCACGGAGAAGAACAAGTAGCACAGGCGAATCCGGAACGGCATAGAGACAAACTAGCTCCGTTCGCTAAAAAGGACAACGCGGAATTTTTCACGACGCAGGACGCTGCAGACGCATTCCAAACCATGTCGCAGTTCACCTTCCCAGTCAATCTGTCTATGCTGTGCAATTCGGAACAGACTTCCGTTCGTCTGTGGGTGTAGTTCCTTCTAGCGCCGACAAAGGGACGGTTGTTCCCATGAACGAGTGGGCAAGAGTCCTCCAACACATCAAACGCCGTGTAAATCCGCAGAACTATGCGACCTGGTTCCGTCCAACTCGGCTGGAAGGGACCGACAACATGCGTTTAACGGTTCGGGTTCCCACGCGCCTATGCCAGAAAAGACTCACAGAAACCTACGGCGAACTCCTCCGGGCCGTTCTGCAAGAAATGGGGATGCCTGACACTCAGGTGGAGTTTCTCTGCTCTGAACTCAAGGCGCCCGCGCCGCTCACTGTCCCCGGTCTGGCGAGCACACACGAATCCTGGGAGAAAATGATCCACGCCCAAGGCAATGGCGTTACGATTCAGATGATCCAAAGACGGGTCGGGGAACATTTCGGCGTGTTCCCTCCGGACCTGAAGTTGCGGAGCAGATCTAAAGCCACGGTCTTCGCCCGTCAGGTGGCAATCTATCTGGTCAAACAGCTCACTTCTGCATCTCTTCCCAAGATCGGCCGAGAGTTCGGCGGCAAACATCCCAGCACGATTTTGAGCTCGATCCAGAAGATCGAAGCTAGGCGCCGCACCGATATCGATTTCAACCGAACCGTTGGCGAGCTGTTCCATTCATTGCAGTAGCAGTTCTCTCACCGCCCCACCCTGGCGCCTTCCAAGAAGGGTGCTATTCGTGCAGGACAATTCCGAGCAGGGAAGGGTGAACCTGTAATACCCCATTGTAGTTAATGAAGCCCAACTTCCTGAATCGATTCATGAAAAAACTGACACGTGCGCGAGTTGTTCCGATCATTTCAGCGAGCGTTTCTTGGCTGATCTTGGGAATGTCAGATTTGGGTTTGCCATGATTTCCGTAGTGCGCGATCAACAGAAGCGCGCGGGCCAGCCGTTTCTCACTGGAGTTGAAAAGTTGGTCCACCAGATCCGCTTCCACTCGAATGTTGCGCAAGAGCATGTGTCGTATGAAAAGGTCAGAAAACTCGTGCTGGCTGTGGAGCACCCGCGTCATTTCCTTCTGCCCAATGCGAAGCATGGTGCTAGGTCCAATCGCAGACGCGGTCGCCATTCGCACACGCTGGCCTGCCAGGCATCCCTCGCCAAAGAAGGTGCCCGTCTCCAGAATCGCGATGACCGCCTCCTTGCCGTGGCCGGATAGGACCGAAAGCTTCGCGCCGCCCTTTTGTATGTAAAAAAGCGCCCTGGCAGGGTCGCCCTGCGAGAACACGGTTTGTGCGTTGCGGAACTCCAAGGCCGTACCTGCGAATCCGACTTTGGCAAGGAAAGCTTGCAAATCGAGGGGAGATTTTATCCGCGGCGGCATGAGCCACCTCCGCGCCAGAAATTCTCATCAACGCCGGGGTCCGCCTAAAAAATACCGCAAGGATGTTCACGTGGACCTCGGCGAGATCTCATGCTCGGTAAACTGAGCAGGCGTCCCGGGAGGGCCCCGGAGCTACGATTTCAACACAAGGTCCGAGAAACTTGATCTCCTTCTAAAATCAATTACTTGCGGGAGGGGCGCAAAAGGAAATCGACTTTCGTTCTGGTCCCATTCTTCTTCTCGCTTTGCAGCGAAGGAATTCCGCCATCAAGGATCTATTTCGCCATCGTTTTGAACAACGGCTCGCGGGATTCATCGGGAGCCGCAGTCTGATGCGTCCTTATCTCTTTGAGAATCGTGTCGAGGAAACCGATGAATTCACTGGGGCGCATCGCCAGAGAACCCCAGCATGATCGGCCATTCTTGACCGCTGGCAACCACCAGCAGCCTGTCTCCACTGGATACGAATAGACCAAGGTTGCGTTCGAACCGACGAGCGAAGCTGCGAGCGGATCGGAACTGCGGTCCCACATTCTTAATTCGCTAAGCACTAGGTCGAATCGCTGGTTGCTAACGAACGCATTCGCCTCCTTGCAAGACCCAGCGAAATGGATCTCGCACGCCCAGTTTTTCAAGCGTGTCGCCAAGAACGATATTCCCATCGGACTCGCAGCAATCAATAAAATCTTTGGAGTTTTGATCGCCATCTTGCCCCCCAGGCTTGTCAGGTTGCGTCCCGAGTGAGAAGGCGTCTGTGCAATTCTGATCAGTGATAATTCTTAAGACACATTTCGATGAGGTAACCAGACGGCCCCAATTGGGCCGGAATTAGTGCGGGCGCACGCGATTGTTTTGGTTCCATTCTCGAACCGTGTGATCGAATGGCCCGGTCGTGATCAGCAGACAAATAATGTGTCGTATGAGTGAACAAAAAACGAAGAGTGTACCGTTTTGATCATACATCTCTGACCGACCGGAATAGGGTTGCTAAGGGATGGCATGAATAGGTCCGGGAACCAGTCAGCGAAAGGGGCTGGTTCCCGGCACCTGACTCGACTTCCAAATGCCTGCAATTTCGCGAGAACGCGTCAAGCAAACTGCGATGGTCCCTCGATTGAGTGGACCGGCAAGCAGGGGGCGGCCCCTGCGCATCCTATTCGTCCACAGTGACGTTGCGAAGGTGAACGACTGCGTGCGGGAGCTCAGCGTCGCAAATTTCAACGTCAGCGCGGACGTAGTTCCCACTTCCGAGCGACTTGCCGCGCGCCTGAAATTAAAGTTCTACGACATTGTTGTGGCCGAGTACCCCGCCCCCGATGTGCAGGGGGCGAGGTGCCTGGAAATCGTGCACCGGATGGAGAAGCATATCCCCCTCATCTTTGTGACCGACCACGTGCCACTGGAAACCGTGGCGGAGCTGATTACAGACGGCGCTGCCGATTGCATTGAAATGGATCACGTCGGCCACCTACCGGTGGCTGTTCGTCGAGCGCTGAGTGAGAACAATTTACGCGTGGAGCGCGACCGCGCCGAGAAGCACCTGCGGCATTCCGAGGCACATTATCGTGCCTTGGTAGGAAACCTGAATTACGGGATATGCCGCTGCAGTGCGGACGGCATGTTCTTGGATGTCAATCAGACGCTGGTGGCGATGCTTGGCTATGCCTCGAGAGAAGAGCTCCTGGCAGTGAACCTTGCAAGCGATATCATTTCTGACCCTCACATGCGGGCACAATTGTTGGGGTACACCGACCGGGAAGGGCAAGTCGATCCCGTGGAAATTGAGTGGAAGCGAAAGGATGGCACGGCCCTGAAGGTCCGGCTTAGCGGACGGGAAGTCAGCGACAGCGAAAACGAGGCGGAGGGTTATGAAGTCATAGCCGAAGATGTCACCAAACAGCGCGAATTGGAGGATCACCTCCGTCAGCAGGCCGCCAAAGACTCCCTGACTGGCTTGGCGAACTACCGCCATTTGGTGGACGTCCTCGACAGTGAGATTAGGCGCTCCGAGCGCACGAGACGAGAGTTCGCCCTGTTGTTATTTGACCTGGACGGATTGAAACAGGTCAACGACCGTTACGGCCATCTGACCGGCAGCCAGGCGCTTTGCCGGGTGGCTGACGTTTTGTCCATGGGCTGTCGGGATATAGACACGGCCGCGCGTTTCGGCGGAGACGAGTTTGCACTGATCCTGCCTGAGACAGGCGAGGATTCAGCCAAACTGGTGGCTTACCGCATCCGCGAGAGCCTTGGGAACGATGGCAAGAAACCAAAGCTATCCGTCAGCGTAGGCGTCGCTCTCTATCCGTCGGACGGCGATCGACTCGACACGCTCTTAGGGGCAGCAGACGTGGCGTTGTACTCGATGAAAGCCAGCATACACAGACATTCCAGTAGCTCCCAAGGGCGGGGCTCGCAGCCGCCTCTGCAGCCGAAGGTTGTTTCCGATTAGCCGACCAGGCAGGCGGCGCTCCTTTCGTTCTCAACGCATTTGTCAGGGCCAAAGCCTGCGTCAACGTAAGTCGACTCGCATACGCATTGGAACAAATGGACGACGCATATCCCTCGCATTAATCGATCTGATGGCTAGGGCAGGATTCGAGCGGAGCGAATATGCGCAGTTCCAAAAGCGGGGCCCAAAGTACGACTTCTATCTCCTCCACCGGATGACAAAACCATCGTACGACACTGACGGGAGAATTTATCACCCGCCCGATCTCGAGAACTGACTCTGGACTTGCGGAATGCCGCCGAGAGAACAGAGCAGGGTGGTGGGCAAGCGGATGCGTCGCGAAGCCGGCCCAGGAGCCGCAGCCGGTATACGATTGGCGGCGGCGTTTTCTACGCCGACGCGGTGAGCAGGACGCGCATTTTCTTCAGACCACGATAGAAGTGGTGCCGCACGGATGAATACGCTCGCCGCTTTGCTAGGCTAACTCTCGCAAAGAATGATCTTCGAAGTGGCATACATGACATCGCCCGCGAATCGAGCCGAGGGTGACCGTTCACAGGCGGCGGCTCGACCTGTAGTAGGCTATTGCCGCCATGATGACTGAGTCACTCTATGAGCTGCCCGATCTGGTCGCCCAGGCTCGATGGGATGCCGCAAGCGAACTGCTCGGCCGGCACAAGCCGGAGGAAGCAACGGATGCGGTACTCGCTCTGGCGTTCGAGCAGCAGCGGCTATTGTTTCGCCACTTGCCCGCGGATCTAGCAGCTAGGATTGGAGAACATACCCCGTATTTCCATACCTACGTTCTTCTGTATTCACTGACGACTCACGAAATCGCAGCGATCGTCGCCGCGATGCATCCTACCGAGCGCGAGGAATTTCTGGAAGCGCTTCCCGAGGAGTCCTGGCAAAGCCTCATGAACACACTCGAGGAAGCGCGTCTCGTGACGGCGCCGACCGCACCAGCAACGCCTGATCCCCTCAAGGATCCGACTCCCTCGTTGCCGCCGGCAGATCTTCATCCGATCATCGAGGCGCGACAAATCGCAAAGGGATACCAGCAACCGGAAGGAAAAGAGATTCAAGTCGTCGCTCCGATCGACTTGTCGATCGAGTCGAACACGATTCTCGCGCTTCTCGGTCCTTCGGGGTCGGGTAAATCTACGATCTTGAGGATGCTGTCCGGGCTCCTCGCGCCGTCCAGCGGGGAGGTTCTTTGGCATGGCAAACCTTTGCAGGGCTCGCAGCCGAACGTTGCGATTGTTTTCCAGAGCTTCGCTCTGTTCCCGTGGCTCAGCGTTCTCGAAAATGTGGAAGCGCCGCTTCTAGCGCGAGGCATGGCGCACCCCGAGCGCCACCGCCGGGCTCTTGAGACGCTCGACGCAGTGGGGCTGAAGGGATTCGAAACGGCCTACCCGAAGGAGCTGTCCGGCGGGATGAAGCAACGGGTGGGGTTCGCACGGGCGCTCGCCGTAGAGCCGGAAGTCCTGTTCATGGACGAGCCGTTTTCCGCGCTGGACGTGCTCACTGCGGAGAATCTGCGCCGCGAGCTAATGGAGCTTTGGACGGAGAAGAAGATTTTAACGCGTAGTATTTTTCTAGTCACGCACAACATCGAGGAAGCGGTGCTGCTGGCCGATCGAATCGTCGTTCTCGGAAGTAACCCGGCCACGATCCGCGCGGACTTCCGCATTCCGCTGGCGCAACCGCGAGACCGCAAGTCGGCGACCTTTCTTCTCTACGTCGACTACATTTACAAGGTCATGACGCAGCCACGCGTGGAATTCGCGCCTCCACTGCCTGGTGAGGTCGCGGCGAAGCCACCATGGCAGATGCTGCCGCATACCAGGCCGGGCAGCATCGCGGGCTTGCTCGAGCTGCTCATCGATCACGGCGCTGAAGAAGATCTTTACCACGTGGCCGAGCAGCTTCTGCTCGAACTTGACGACCTGCTTCCGATTGTTGAGGGAGCCACGCTTCTCGGATTCGCCACCACTCGCGAAGGAGACGTGAAGACGACGCCAGAGGGAAACGCATTTGCAGAGGCTGACATCACCTCTCGCAGAACGCTCTTCCGCGAGGCGGCGCTCAGTCGCGTAACCCTTCTACAGAAAATGAAGTCGGCGCTCGAAAGTCGATCGGACCATGTGATGCCGCTCGAGTTCTTCCACGACATCCTGGATGAGCACTTCACCGAAGCGGAAGTTGAGAAGCAAATCGAGACGGCCTTGAACTGGGGTCGCTATGCCGGGATTTTCAGCTACGATGCCGAGAGTGGCAATCTCCGCCTGCACCAGGCCAATGAACCGGTAGGTGAAGATATTCGGGACCACAGATGAAGCGGCCGCCCGCGCATCGCGATCCGGCCAAGGCCTTGGCCTGGGGAATCTTCCCTCCGAGCATCCCGTCGCTGCTTAGAGACTTGCCAATCTTCCTGGCTGCTTTTTCTGTTTTCTATGCGTTTCTCGCTATGGCGCGACATTGGTTCGCCCCAGCGAGCTCGCAAACCGAAATCGATCTGCGCCCCGGCGCGCTGCTGGAATACGCGATGTTTTCCGTCATGCGCATCGCGATTGCCTATGTCATCAGCCTCGTTTTCAGCGTCGCCTACGGATACGTCGCCGCATACAGCGCGAAGGCGGAGCGCGTCATGATTCCGCTGCTCGATACGCTGCAGTCCATTCCGGTGCTGAGTTTTCTTCCAGGTGTCATGCTTGCGATGGTCGCGCTGTTCCCCAGCCGGCAGTTCGGGATAGAACTCGGATCCATTCTGCTAATTTTTTCCGGACAGGCGTGGAACATGGCTTTTAGTTTTTATTCCTCGCTCAAATCCATTCCGCGCGAAATGCACGAGGCTGCCGAGGTTTATCGGTGGAGTCCGTGGCAAAAACTCGTGCAAATGGAGCTTCCGTTCGCGGCCATCGGTCTTGTCTGGAATTCGATGATCTCCGTGGCGAGCGCGTGGTTCTATCTGATCGCCTGCGAGATGTTCGTGTTGAAGAACCGCGATTTCCGCCTTCCGGGGCTAGGTTCCTACCTGCAGACGGCGGCAAACGCCGCGGATACACGAGCGATTGTCTGGGGTTTGGTCGTAATGATCGGCGTGATTGTGGCGATGGATCAGTTGATCTGGCGCCCGATTATTGCTTGGGCAGAGAAATTCAAATTCGAACAGGTGGAGGGCACGCGCGCCCAGCGGTCGCCCGTTCTCGATTTGCTGAGAAGTTCGCGGCTCGTCCCACGGATGGGCCGTATGTTCATGGCTCCGGCCCGCGAACGGATCGATCTGCACTTCGCTCGGGGGCGGATACGCCGACCCGAAAATGGCAACCCGAGTCGGTCGGCCCGGTGGCTTTCTTACGCGATCGGGATTGCTGTGCTCATTGGCATCGCGTATGGGGCCGTGAAAATGGCTGGACTGGCCGCCATGGTGACGCGTTCGGAGCTGTATAGCATCTTCGTGGGAGGTGGGGCCACTTTCCTGCGCGTCGAGCTGACCCTCGTCCTCGCAGCGTTGTGGACCATTCCGGCCGGAGTGGCGATCGGCATGAACGCCAAGCTGTCGGCCGCACTCCAACCGATCGTGCAGGTGGTGGCTTCCGTGCCCGCCACGGCGCTATTCCCCATCATAATCCTTCTGCTCACACGGATGGGGGGAGGACTTGCAGTTGGATCGATCGTACTGATGCTTCTAGGAACGCAGTGGTACATTCTGTTCAACGTCATCGCCGGCGCGATTGCCCTACCCACGGATTTGAAAGAAGTCTGCAGCGTCTTCCGGTTCGGCCGATGGGAACGCTGGCAACAGCTGTTTTTGCCCGGGATCTTTCCCTATCTAATCACTGGCTTTGTCACCGCTTCTGGGGGTGCCTGGAATGCGAGCATCCTCGCGGAATACTTTCACCTGAACGGCCAGACTTTCTCAACCACGGGATTGGGTGCCGTCGTCAGTGACGCGGCGGACAAAGGAAATTATCCGGTCCTTCTCGTCGCTACGATGCTCATGGCCCTTATCGTCCTCACGATCAACCGCCTCGTCTGGCGTCGCCTGTACACTCTGGCATCGACCAAGTTCAGGCTTGAAACCTAAGAGCCCAGGTGGCGGCCTGACTGGGCGCAATTCGCAAAACCGCGGCTCGCGCCCGGCACATTCCAAGCGTATCGTCGTCCGCTCGGAAGCTAACCTCGGACCTGACTTCCAAGTGGTCACGCGGGTGTAGAGCCGGATGATTGGACGAGCGCTCAAAAACCTGCTCAATATTCCCGAGCCATCATGTCTCAGAATCCCTGGTAATTCGGCTGCCGGAAAGTACGTTCGGGCCCGCATCAACACAAAATGCTTTTGGGCACCATTGAGAATCATGAGCAAGTTTGATGACGGGTGAAACGGGCTAATCGAGACAGAGTCCGATCAAAACCGGTTTGGAGTCACTCGAAATCACAATGACTCAGTAAGAAAAAGAAACGCGGGTTAAAACTGGTCGGCGGCCTTCCACATCAAATTGGATCGCGATTTTCTTGTCTTTGCTCTGAGCGATGAAGTAGACCCGATCGTCATTGGCATATTTTCCGCTGATGAAATCAAATCGGTCGGCGCGCTCGAGAATCTCCTTGATATCCAGATCATCCGCCTTGGAGGGATTTACCTCGAAGCCGACGATTCGATGATCGGCACCGAACACAAACTCGGCGCGCTTACAAAAGTCCGGGGCATCCGAAGAGATCAACGTGAGTCGATCCCGGGTGCCGTAGACTTTCTCGGTTCCCGAATCGTTTTTCGCAAGCGCCTCCTCCGGTGAGAGATGCGCAAAGCCTGCGTAGACCGGAGTCACGCCACACAGGAGGATGTCGTTCAGGATCCACCTCCTCGTCTGGCCCTCCATCTGATTGCGTAGCTCCTCGATCAAGTCTTTGGTGGCACCGCTGACGCGCCAGCTTCCCGTGTGCCTCGAATCGGTCCACAGGGCTTGCCCCGTATTCGGATCGATAACGGTCATGATCGTGGATTCAATTGCGACGGGCCTGTTGTCGGGGCCATCGCGAGTGATGTAGTCGCCGAGGTACGGGTTCCCGGAAAAGAGAAAAACCAAGTCGGCTTCCCGGTGGTTTTCCGCGATCTGAAAGCGCCCCCAGACTCGCAGCTGACTCAATGCGGTCCCCCGCGCAACGGCCAGTCCTCGTGGGCAGACGCAATCCACATAGACGGAGTTCGCCTGGAGGATTTTCCCGGGCAGAGGCGGGCGTCCGGTTTTCCCCGCGGAAGCTGAGGATGCCAAAGCCGCGGTACAAAGGAGGATTACGAGGAGCTGTATCAACCTGGTCATGACTGGCCCATCTGAATCGTAGATCGGTAGGCCGGCGCGAGCGGCGTCAACACAGATCGCTTGTCGCGCACCCGCAGCAGGCGGTGCCTTCCGGATTCGATCGACAAAACGACACGCAGGAGACGAGAAGAACGCACGACCCGTTTGTGGGTGATATGCCCCTCATAAAAGGTTCTTCACGCTAAGGCTTCCTGTGGAGAGAGTCGATTCTAAGCCAGCCACCCTTCGCCGTAGCGCCTGGATGCGCGACACAAGGTCTTGGATGCCAAAAGGCTTCACGAGGTAATCGTCAGCGCCAGCGTCCGATGCTTGCACCCTGAACTCTTCAGTACGAAGGATGCTGATTACCATAATCGGGGTGTCAGCGACTTCCCGAATCCTCCGGCAGGCCTCGAGCCCGCCCATCCCCGGCATTTTTAGATCCAGCAGGATCACATCGGCGCTTTCCGCGCTAATTTTTTCCAGAGCATCTTCGCCAGTCCAGGCTTCGACAACAGCATATCCCGCACTCGTCAAGGTGGTGCGCAAAGCGCGCCGAACAAGAGGGTCATCGTCTACTAGGAGGACCTTTAGGGCATTCATCATCGCGCTCTTCCTAAGGGGTTGCGTGTGCGAAAGGCTGGTCGAAGTCGACATCATTTTGCCCTCCCGATGAACTTTGCACTTCGCCGAAAGTCTACTCAGGCGGCATAAGAAAACCATCAGTAAAACCTAAAGAGCCCTTTGGTACACGTCGTTGTGTCGAACGCAGGACCAGGGTAGGATGCGCGAAGCAGGTGGAAATTTCTCGTTATGGTCAGTCGAGTCTCTACCGCAGTGCGGCGATAGGGGTTTGCTGCCGATTGAGTGACGAGTCCTTGGCATTTCCGTTTGTACCTTCTCCGATCGCGGCAGACAAGTAGGTCGCAAGGATGAATGATTCATCACAACGACCCGATCCCGACCAACTGCTCGCGCAAATCCAACTCGAGGAGCGTCGGAAGCGCCGGGGCCAACTGAAAGTTTTCCTCGGCTATGCCTCTGGAGTTGGCAAGTCTTTGCAAATGCTCGATGAGGGCCGCCGACGTCGTGAGCGCGGTGAGGACGTAGTCGTTTGTGCAACCCAACCCCAGTATTCTCCCGAGATTCAGGCAATATTGCTCCGGCTTGAAGTGATTCCCACCTTGAAAATTGGCGGGGCGGAATGCATTGACGTTGCTGCTGTGATTCGCCGGCACCCTCAAGTTGCGCTCATCGACGGCCTCGCATACGAAAACCCTCCAGGTAGCCCAAATCTCCACCGTTCCCAAGACGTGGAACAGCTACTCGAAGCAGGCATCTCGGTCCTAACGACCGTCAACTTACAATATCTCGAAAAACTTCACGACGAGGTGGAACGCATCACCGGCAAGCGCGTGCCATATAGCATTTCTCGTGGCTTTCTGGATAGCAGTGCGGACGAAATCGAAATCGTGGATGCTCCTGCGATAAAGAGCCTTCCACAGGGGGCCACGCCAGCGGATCGCGCTGCGCTGCTCGCAGAACAACATAAGCTCTCCCGCCTCCGCGAGCTGGCTCTATTGGTCGCGGCGAATGTAGTAGACCACCAACTGGAGGGCTACTTACGGTCGCATGGGGGCGATCAATCTTGGGGTGTGCAGGAACGTATCCTTGTTTGCATAACCCCGCGAACCGACGCTGCGGAGATGCTGGAAAGCGGCAGACGCAATGCGGACCGCTTCCAAGGTGAGTTTTATGTTGTCTATGTCGAGCGGCCCACCCTTTCCGAAGCAGAACGAGCTGTTTTACAACAGAATATTGACTGTGCCCGCCACCTGGAGGCTCAGGTCGAAGTCCTCAATGGTCTTGACCCGACGGATGCAATCCTGAAATTCGCGCGTCAAAAGCGCATTACGCAGATCTTCATCGGGCACGGTGACCGTGAGGCGGGATGGCGCCGACTTTGGAGCAACTCAATTGAACGCCTGATCCGTTCCGCCGAAGGAATCGATGTCGTCGTCTATCCCCATTAGTCGAGAAGGAGGCCCTCACGACGGGCAGAGCCGCCGAGGCCAGTTGAAAGTTTTCCTTGGATATGCCGCGGGCGTTGGCAAGACGTACCGCATGCTGGAGGAAGCCCAGCAGCTCAAAGAGCAAGGCAAAGATATCGTAGTTGGTTACTTCGAGCCTCATGAACGGAAGGCCACGATCGCGAAGACTGTCGGGTTGGAACTCATCCCCAGACGCATCGTGGCTTATCGGAGCGGCACTTTTCACGACATGGATACAACAGCCATCCTTGCGCGGCACCCTGCTATCTGCGTTGTCGATGAATTAGCACACACCAATGTATCCGGTTCGGAGCGCTCGAAGCGATGGGAGGATGTGCAGGTCTTGTTGGATGCGGGAATCGACGTAATGACAAATATGAACATCCAGCATCTCGAAAGCCTCAACGACAAAGTCTTCCAAATCACTGGCATTCGCGTCCGCGAAACCGTACCGGACTGGTTTGTCAAGGGAGCCGACGAAGTTGTAATGGTCGATGCAACGACGGGAGCTCTGTTGAACCGGCTTAAGCGTGGCGACGTCTACGCTTCGGAAAAAATACAGAGGGCCATGGAAAATTTCTTTAAGGAATCAAACCTTACGGCGCTACGGGAACTCGCTTTGCGCCAGGCCGCCCACGAACTCGAACTGCGTGAGATTACCAGTGCATCAGAAGAGCGGCAACAGGAGCAGGCGGGTTCCAGTGCTCCTCCCGTATCGCCGAAGATAACCGTTGATCGGATCTTGATATATGTCAGCGCCGATGCTTCGACAGCGATGCTGATCCGGCGCGGCCGCAGAATGGCCGACTACCTGGGTGCCGACTGCTTCGCAGTTTCGGTAATGCCACCTCAGGACCGCGGTCGCGTGGCGAAAGAAGCTCGATACGCAATCGAAAAGCATTTGAACTTCGCGAAGAATCTCCATATCGAAATACGCACTTTAGAGGCGACCGATGCCGCGGAAACAATCGTGGATTTTGCGCGTAGCAATCAAATCACACATATCCTTTTGAGCCGGCCAAGCTATCGGTGGAGCAATCGCCTATCAGGTACGGACTTCGTTCTCCGCGTGGTTCGGAGGGCTAAGAATATTCGGGTGATCATCGTTGCCGAACGTCGCAGCCGACATTCGTAGTCTGTGACCCAAACAGCAAACCATGAATTCTCGTCGGCGCTCTTACCCCTGTGGGGGGAGTTGCTTGTGAAGCTTCCGAAAATCGGTTTTGGCCGTTGGGCTACTTTCCTTCCGCGGCACCAACCGAGGACGTGGGTTGCTCACGAAACCTACGTATCGCTGTGCGAATAGCCGTGTTCCCCCGAACCCACTCGTGTTTCAGGGTTCGCCGGGAAGCCTAATCGTTCTCCGCGCTCTCCGACCCCTGGCAAAACTGAAGCGCCCTCAACGGGAACTCCGTCTTTGAGCCCGAGCCTCTCGGCTTCGGTTTTGATAGAAGGATGATACCGGTGGAGAATCGCCAGCGCCAATTCCTGGTCCCTATCGACAATCGAAAATCTGCGGGAGTTGTTGATTTCATTGAGACAATTGTTGTGACTGGAGTTGCTCGTCTTGCGCTCCGGCAGCTTTCTTGAAAACTAATGTAACCGGGAACCTGCGGGCGAACTTGCTGTCGGGCTCGACGTCCTGCGGCAGGATCACGATCGTCATCGTGCGTTTGTCGCCGGAGACCTTGTATGACGCTACTGGCTGCCATCCGGACGGATAAAACGGCTTATCGCCTGTGTCGGTCGAATGAGGATCATAGCCAAAATGATGAGGATTTCCGGCATAATAACCTTGCGGGTCTGATCGCCGGCCGATCGTCACTTTGGTGAGAAGACTTCCACCGACTCGGCGAAATACGAACATTCCGCCCGTATCCGCGGGAGGCATGTAGCATTCCCATTGAATTTCGCCTGAATCAAGCATCTTACCTCTGAAGTCAGGGTCTCCATTCCTTACGGCGTCTCCGCTTATCAAATACCCTTCAATCCCCGAGTCGGTCACTACAAATTGTTCTTGATCTCGGCCATGAACCTCGCCCCACCACCAATCCCAGGTCGCGGTCCATGTCCCCAGAAGCCATTCGAACCCCTTCTCTTGTTCCCTGTACTCTGCCTTCTTGTGATCCAACCAACCCTGCAAATTCAGCTGTGCCATCAAATGTTGCAAATTCGGGTCGTTGCTGTCTGCCGCACCTGCTGACAGAAGTTCTTGTCCCGCCTCGTACCCTTCGATCGGTTCGTTCAGGCTCATCGCCGCTGCCGCACGCAACTGCCAGATCAGCGTGTCATCCGGATGTTGCTCCGCAAACGGACGACTCTCGGTCATAAACTTTTGCAGCAACATCTTCTGTTGCCCTAAATCGGTTGTCTGCTGCGCCTGCCGGGCCAATTCGATCAGAGAATTGTATTCCACCTTATCCATCCCTGTGAGAGGCGTGGATTTTGCGCCCGATGCGGGTGGAGCAACGCTGCTTGATGGCTGATTCGCGCTTGCCCCGATGTCTGCAGGCTGTGAGGACGACACGGCTTTATCCAGAAGCGCCTTCGCCTTGATCAGCCGTTGATCGTCCGGATACGCCAGCAACAAACCTGCCGCGAGCTGTTGCGCGTCCGCATATTTACCGGCGTGGATCAAATCGGAAAGCTTCTTCAATACCTCACTCGGTGCCTGTCCGGCCGGCGCCGGATTGGCTGCCAGCGTATTGGCGGGCGCGGGGGGCTCCGTCTGGGCCTGGATGGACGGATCAACCATCAGCACTAGAACCATTCCGAAAATGAGAGACGTTGACAGCTTCCCCATCGTTTTTCTCCATTCATTCGTGCGCGCCAATAGAGTCGCAGGCTTTGTAGTTTGGGACATTTGTTAATTAGCGGCCGGCATGACCACAAAGCCGCCACTCGCCAAATGCTCTTCAAAATTGGATTTCTCCACGTAAGCCGTGGAATTGTTGTAGCCCGGCCCAAGATTGGAATCCATCACCGAATAGTAGATTTTCCCATCTGCGGTCCGATACACACCCGTGACCACCACCTTGTGCTGGACTCCCGTCTTGTCAAGTTCGACCGTGGTGATGACCGGCTGCTTCGTGCTCGCAATTGCCCGGGCATAGCTCTCCGTGGGAACCGGGATGACCTTGCCGAATTTATCCGCTAGCAATAGCTCCTCAGCGGCGCCCACTCCGCCGCGACCGCCGTTTTGCGGTTCCATGACAACGGTTTCAGGGTTTGTGCGTTCCGCAATTGGATCCATCCCCAGATGACTGACGATGTTCGAGAATTCAGCGTTCACTTGTTTCTCTGGTACGTGCGCACCATTCGCAATCGCATACAGAACGCAATCATCCTGAGTTTGCCGACCGGTCCCCATGTAAGAAGCACTGGCCGTGATGGATTCTGCCTTGCCGATATCTTTTACCAACTGGCCGTAGTAGGGCGGCAGTTCGGCTGAAGCGGCGCCCGTCGGCGGCAGGGAACCACCCGCCGTATCCATTTCATCGGCAAGCTGTGACACCTTACTCCACTCTTTCGGGGTTGGCCCTTCACCGCTCGCGATTGCATTAAAGTTCTCGAAGAAATCGGCGCGTTGTTCCGGCGTCTGGCCCGCTGCCCTCAATTGATCCGACAGAATTCCTTTCAGCTTTTCGTTGGCGTCGTCGTCGCCTGATCGAGCCGCGGTCCACAGGTCTTGGATACTCTGCTGTACCTCAGGGTCGTTCTTGTAGCGCGAGTCGATGGACATTTCCCACTGATGTTTCATCAGCGCCTTGTCAGCATCCGACGGATTCGTTGACTGAAGGGCGGGCGAAGACCCAGCAACCCGCGACGGGTCCACATCCGTTGTGCCGGTATTCCGCAGGTCAACGGCGTCGGAGCTTTCGTTCTCGGGATTCGGATTGCCTTTGTGAATGGAGGCGTTGCCAGTGGTAGCTCCGTCAAAGTCGGGGTTCCCAACGCCGTCCAATAGGTGTGAGTTGGGTTGTGGGCCTGCTGAATTTGCGGATCCAGTGACAAGTCCGCTTCCCGGCTCAACCGGAGCGCTCGACTGCTGCGTATCCAGGCTTTGATTTTGCCCAATCGCCTGATCGATCTCCTCCGTAGTCTGTTCCGCGTTCGACCTCGGATTTTGAATTTCAGGCTGTGCATCACCGGCAGACTGGCCGCTGTTCGATTCGAGATTTTGGGAAAGGTTGGCGTCAGCGAAATCGTCCAACTGGCGCCTCGCTTCCGCATCCGGTGCGTTACCAAGCACGTCATCCAGCGATCGCAGGGTTTCTTGGGTGCCTACCGGATCGACATTGGTTTTCGTCGTAGCGCGCAAGTCCACCACACTGGGATCGGAATCCAGGTTCACTAAATTCAGTGCGGCGTCGCTCGATGGCGCCCGCGAATGGGCCGTTTGACCGGAATTGAGAGTTCCGGCGCCGACTGGAGCACTGTCCAATAATTGGCCCAGCGCGCCGCTGGTCTGCCCTGCCACGGCAACGTCTTTCAATCTTCGTTTTGCCAACGCGAGATTGTGGAGAATGTTTTGGTCATTGGGCGTAATGGCGAGGGCTTTTTGAAACTCGTTGATCGCACCGGCATAATTCTTCTGTCGGAACAGGTAGATACCGCTATTGTTGAGTTGTCGGGCGGCCAGTTGCCGCTGCTGCTCGGCAGGGTCCGGGGGACTTGGGGGCGCCCCGAACAGTAACTGATGAAGGCCCTGGCCAATCATGTTGGCCCCGACCATTCCGATCTGCATCCCGAGTTGTTGCTGAGGTGTAAGGCTGAGATTAGGCGGGACCGCGCTCGTCGTAGCGGAACCCGATCCGCCACTGCAGGTCACCTGCCCTGAGCCGACCGAGCTCCCTGGACAGATGCATCCGTTCTGTGCAACCCATGCATTATAGTTGGACGCGGCTGTGCCCCCTGAATCGGTGCAGGCTTTGTACATCTTGGCGACTTCGGCGGCCTCCCACTGGGCCTTAGTCGGGCTCGGCATGCCCAGTGTAACGGCCAGGCAGACGATGCTCCCCACCAGTAAGAAAGCTCTGCTGTTCATAGACAGAAACACTCCTCGCGGCAGTGGCTCCAGGTCGCAACCCGTCGTATAAAACCCGCACCTATGCCCAAAAAATCACTTTGCCAGAACAAAGGCCCAAGAGAACGCCACACCGACAAGAAGCCCCCAACGTCCTCTTCCCGGGAACCGGCCAAATGCCACCTTCCAGGGGATCGCCCTCGAGCGAAGTAGTGCGAACCCTATCAGCTGGGGCGATCGGCTGAACGAACCCTTGGCCAGTTCGGCACGCGGACTTGTAACCCCTAGGGCGGAATTTTGAAGGCGGGTGTCGCCACGGCAAATAGTACTGACGGTCGTTTGCCGGACAATGTGCTTCCCTGATAACACCCAGCAGGTCGAGGTTCCAAGGGCCGCCCCCCCGGTGGCAGTCGCAACTCGGCACGGCGTCGTTCTCTACCGGTCGGTGGCGATTACTCGAGTGTCGTCACTCAGTGGACGATCGCGGTCGAGCATCGGCGCTTGGTCGTCGAATCCATCCTGCCTACTAACCGGACGTAGCACGAACTTCTGACGTGAAGGTGGAGAAACGGTAGTTCAAGAATCGGCTAGCGCAGGAAACGTGCCTGAATCCTTGTTGACCACCAAATCATCTAGTGGGGACGGCGAGTTGGGGCGACGGAAGTGATGAGTACCGCTCGCATCCATGCGAGGCGCGTGGATCGCCGTCGTAACCTGCAAGGCGTCGAGAGAAAAACACAGGAGAGGAACATGGGTAAGTCACTCGAAGGAAAGATCGCCCTCATACGCTCACAATTCTCGCCCCGGTGATCGTGAACACTTTGTTGTATCACCTGCTTTTGGACCACTCTGGCTTGATCGTGGTAACCGGGGTCGCGATTGTTTCGGGAATTGTCGCGTTCCGTCAATGTCAGTACTTCTCTGGGCTAATCGCGCAGAGGACTTCCCAGGAAATCAGATTGGCTGCGCGATGTAAATCATGAGGGTCCCTGTCGTTCATCAAATGCACGGCGGACGCCACACGGAAATGCTAGGATCGGTTTTTGCGCAAGGGCACTGCGTTGGAGACGACGATGAACACCCCCCTAAGACGAATCCTCTTCGGAGCAGGAGCACTCTGCTTGGTCGTAGTCGGCCTGATCTTTGCGGCCGCACGCCTAAAGCCAGGGGCACCACAGGGCGGCTCGCCCGACGTCGAGGTCGTACAGGTTGAGCAGGAAGATGTCCCGATTTTTGGAGAATGGATCGGGACACTGGACGGTCTGGTGGATGCCGACGTGCGGGCGCAAGTCACGGGCTACCTTTTGCGGCAGGGCTATCAGGAAGGCGCGTTTGTGAAGAAAGGTGAGCTGCTTTTTGAAATCGACCCAAGGCCTTTTCAGGCGGTGGTCGACCAAGCGCAGGGACAGCTCGAACAGGCCACGGCGATTCTCGCCAATGCCGAAGCAGTGCAACGCAGGACCGAACTTGACGTCAACCGCTACACGCCGCTCGCCAAAGAACAAGCTGCCAGCCAGCAGGACCTCGACAACGCCATCCAGAACAACCTGGCGGCGAAGGCCACGGTGGAGACGGCAAAGGCTCAGATTCAAACCGCCAGGGCGGCCCTCGAAACTGCGAAGATCAATCTCGATTTTACCCGGCTGGTTGCGCCGATCGATGGCATCGCCGGGCAAGCCCAACTACAAGTAGGGGCGTTGGTCAATCCCAGCAGCGGACCCGTGACTTCCGTATCCACGGTTGATCCCATTAAGGTCTACTTCACGGTGAGCGAGTCTGAGTATCTCGCATGGCGAAGACGGTTTCCTACGGAGACGACACGGGAAGCAGCGGACAAGAGTCTGCACCTGGAATTGATACTGGCTGATGGTTCCACGTATCCACAGCGGGGCACATTCTACTTTGCAGACAACAAGGTAAATGAAAGCACGGGCGCCATTCGGATCGCCGCGCTGTTCCCCAATCCTGGCAATATTCTGCGACCCGGCGGCTACGGCAAAGTTCGCGCGGCCACCCAGATTCAGCAAGGCGCTTTGCTCGTGCCCCAGCGTGCCGTGTCGGAGCTACAGGCTGGATATCAGGTGGCGGTGGTCGACCCACAGAACAAAGTGAGCATACGGGCGATCCAAGTCGGCGATCGCGTCGGGAACCAGTGGATCGTTTCCGACGGACTGAAATTAGGCGAACGCGTCGTTGTCGAAGGCGTACAGAAAGTGCGATCGGGGATGCAGGTGAATCCCAGGCCGTTTGTCAAACAGACGAGTCTAGAGTAGTCAGATGTCCAAATTCTTCATCAACCGACCTGTCGTCGCCATGGTGATTTCGATCGTCATGGTGCTCGTCGGTACGATTACGATTTTGAGCCTGCCTGTCGCTCAGTTTCCCAATATCGCTCCGCCTGAGATTCAGGTGCTGGCCACCTATGTAGGTGCAGACGCGCAGACTCTCGAGCAGGCGGTTGCCACTCCCATCGAGCAGCAGATGAGCGGTGTGGACAACATGAATTACATGTATTCCCTCAATGCCACCGGCAACTCGAACACGACGTTGATTGTGAACTTTGATGTAAAGACCGATCCGAATACCGACTTGATTCTGACCCAGGCACGCGAGACACAAGCTGCCTCGCAGCTTCCAGCCGACGTCAACAACTTCGGAGTAACGGTCCGCAAGGCCGTGTCCGCTCCTCTGATGCTCATCGCCTTGTACTCTCCTCATGAGACGTACGATGCGAAGTTTCTGGCGAACTACGCGTACATTAATCTTACCGATCCACTCACGCGCGCACCCGGCATCGGCAACGTTCAGGTCTTTGGCGCCGGACAATATGCGATGCGACTGTGGGTAAGACCGGACCAGCTGGCCAAGCTTGGCATCACTGTGCCGGAAATCGTTAGCGCAATTCAGGCCCAGAACACCGTAAACCCCGCCGGGAAAGCGGGCGGCGAGCCCGCCCCGAAAGGCCAGGAATTCACGTATTCGGTCCTCGCACAGGGACGACTCGAGTCACCGGAAGAGTTCGGACAGATCGTTGTGCGCGAGACACCGGATGGCGGTATCGTGCGCGTCCGCGACGTCGCTCGGATCGAACTCGGTTCCCAGGACTATAGCCTTACAGGCCGCTTGAATGGTAAACCGAGCGCGATCATCGCCGTGTACCAACTTCCAGGCTCGAACGCCGTCGATGCAGCCAACGGCGTCAACAAGTTGATGACCGGGATGAAGCAGCGTTTTCCTGACGATGTAGACTTTGTTGTTCCTCTCGATACGACCCGCGCGGTTACCGAGGGCATCAAGGAAATCGTCAAGACGCTTCTGATCGCTCTCGGGCTCGTGATCCTCGTCGTCTACCTTTTTTTGCAGGGCTGGCGCGCCACGCTGATTCCTCTGCTTGCCGTACCTGTCTCGTTGGTCGGCACTTTCATTCTTTTCCCGGTGTTCGGTTTTTCCATCAATACGCTTTCTCTGTTTGGCCTGGTCTTGGCGATCGGGCTGGTGGTGGACGACGCGATCGTCGTCGTGGAGGGAGTGGAACGACATATCGAAGAGGGCATGACTCCCAAGAACGCCGCGTTGAAAGCGATGGACGAACTGTCCGGCCCGGTCGTCGGGATCGCGCTGGTTCTCTCCGCAGTCTTTGTGCCCACGGCATTCATCCCCGGGATTACGGGCCGGCTCTACCAACAGTTCGCCGTCACGATCGCGATTTCAGTTCTATTATCCGCATTCAACGCCCTCACTCTCAGCCCCGCTCTGGCCGCCCTTTTGCTTCGTCCCAAAGAGCAGAGCCGGGGTGCGCTTCAAAGATTTTTCGATTGGTTCAACAGGGCCTTCGGACGGGCCACTGAGGGCTACGTGCGCGTCAGCGCCGTCTTGGTCCACAAGACGTCCGTGGCCATCGCGTTTCTCGTGGTGTTCTGTCTGATGGCCGCCTTTTTTTCGAATCGAGTGCCAACGAGTTTTCTCCCGGACGAAGATCAGGGATATATCTACGTTAATCTGCAGCTCCCCAACGGCGCTTCGCTTGAACGCACGACGGCTGCTGCAGCGGAGGTCGAAAAAGTCCTGACGAGTACCCCAGGGGTTCAGTACGCGACCAGTGTCGTTGGGTTCAGTTTGCTGAGCTATGTGCGTACCAGTTACAACGCGTTCTTTTTTGTGACGTTTAAGCCGTGGGGCAATCGCACGGCGCGCGCCGAGCAGTTTCAGGTCATCAAGGCGCACCTGAATCAGGAATTGAGCCGGATGCCCGTCGGAACTGCCTTCAGCTTTTCGCCGCCGGCGATTCCGGGCGTCGGCACCTCCGGGGGGTTCACCTTCGTGCTCGAGGACCGCGCGGGCAACGAAGTCCAATTCCTGGCGAAAAATCTGGGCATCTTCCTCGATGCCGCCCGCAAGAGGCCGGAGCTTGCGGGCTTGAGCACGACGTTTCTGTCAAGCGTGCCGCAGGAATTCGTCGACGTGGACCGTGACAAGGTGCTGAAGCAAGGCGTGGCGCTCAATGACGTCTACAAAACGATCCAAGCTTTCATGGGTGGATATTTCATCAACTATTTCAATCGGTTCGGCCGGCAGTGGCAGGTCTACATCGAGGCTGAGGCCGAAGACCGGGCTGAAGCGGCGAATGTTGGACGCTTCTATGTTCGCAACAACAAGGGAGAAAACGTACCGCTGTCCACGCTGACCACAGTGAAACCGCGACTCGGGCCGGAGTTTACCATGCGCTTCAACGAGTTCCGTTCGGCGCAAATCAACGGCGGCGCAGCGCCCGGCTACAGTGCCGACCAGGCGACGGCGGCCCTGGAAGAAGTCTTCAAGCAGACGATGCCGCGGGAAATGGGTTTCGACTACTCCGGCATGTCCTTTCAGGAGCAGAAGGCTCGGGAAGGTGTGCCTGCTTCGGTGATTTTCGGGCTCTCGCTTCTGTTTGTCTTCCTGATCCTGGCGGCGCTGTATGAGAGCTGGACGCTGCCATTGAGCGTATTGCTGAGCACGCCTGTGGCGGTTTTTGGGGCCTTTGGGATCTTGTGGCTGCGCCGCGTGCTACTCGGCGTTTTCCTGCCGCCGTACATGGTTCAGATCGAGAGCGATATCTACTCGCAGATCGGACTCGTCATGCTGATCGGGCTGTCCGCCAAGAACGCGATTCTCATCGTCGAGTTTGCCAAGGACGAGTACGAGAAAGGAAAGCCGCTCGTGGATGCCGCGCTTGAAGGTGCCCGGCTCCGTCTGCGGCCGATCCTGATGACGTCGTTCGCGTTTATTCTTGGTTGTGTTCCGTTGTGGACGGCGACCGGAGCCGGTTCGGTGGCTCGCCGGATCATGGGCACGACGGTGATCGGTGGAATGTTGTCTGCCAGCCTGATCGGAATCTTCTTCGTCCCGGCGATATTCTTTCTGGTCGAGAAGTGGTCTGGTGCAGGTAAGAACCCCGTTTCGACCGCAGCATCTCCACTGCCCGAGCCGGCCAAGGGCGACTAGAGTGAATGGCGGCCCGAGAGCGCAGGCGACAGAATGGCGGAGGGAAGCATGAAACATCTGGTGCCATGGATGCTCGCAATACTGGCCTCAGGTTTAGTCGCGGGCTGCAAGGTCGGCCCGAACTACCACCGACCTGCGCTCGAGGCTCCGACGGCCTACCGCGATGCGAGCGCAAACTCGCAACCCCAGGCGCAGGGCGCCAGTTTTGCGGATCTACCCTGGTGGCAGGTTTTTCAGGATCCGCAATTGCAAGAGCTTATTCGTACCGCGCTCAAGCAGAACTACGACCTGCAACTCGCCACCGAACGGATCAACTCCGGGCGCGCCCAACTTGCGATCACGCGCTCGAGTCTTTTCCCGCAGGCACAAGCAAGTGGTAATTTCAGCGGTGGAAGGGAATACAACTTTCAAACCAGGTCAAACTTTCTGACTTTGACTGGGGACGCTGCCTTCCAGTTGGACTTCTTCGGCCGGCTCCGCCGAGCCACCGAGGCATCGCGGGCGACACTCCTGGCCACAGAGGATATGCGGCACACGGTCGTGCTTACGCTCGTGAGCGACGTGGCGAGTGATTATTTCGCGCTCTTGCAACTTGACCTTCAACTCCAAATCACTCGCGAGACGGTTCAGACCCAGCAGGACTCGGTCAAGCTCACAAATCTTCGCCTCGATCATGGCGTGGCCACCAAGCTTGACGTACTTCAGGCTCAGCAGGTTCTTGATTCGGCGAACGCTCAGGTCCCTGACCTGGAGCGGCAGATCGCCCAGGAAGAAAACGCGATCAGCATCCTGCTTGGTAACTACCCCGAGGCCGTGCCGCGCGGACGACCGTTGGTCGAGCAAACGCTGCTTCCAGACGTACCGCCGGGTCTGCCCTCTTCTCTGATCGAGCGTCGCCCGGATATTCGCGAGGCCGAACACAATCTGGTCGCCGCGAACGCCGAAATCGGAGTCGCGAAGGCGCAGTTCTTTCCGCAGATCTCACTGACGGGGTCGGGCGGCGGGGCGTTCGGACGGAGCAGCGCGTTCTCAAGCCTGATGAGTTCACAGATTGGAATCTGGTCCTATGGCGCCCAAGTGAGTCAGCCGATTTTCACGGGCGGAGCTCTTCGCGGCAACCTGTACCTGGCCCAATCGCAACACCAGCAGGCCCTAATCGAGTATCTACAAACGATTCAACGCGCCTTCGGTGACGTATCCGATGCGTTGATCGGCTATCAAAAATTCCATGAGGTTCGCATGCGCCAGGAAGAAACTGTTGCGGACCTGCAGGAGTCTGTTCGGCTGTCCAACATGCGCTATAAGGGAGGAACGACGACGTATCTCGAAGTCCTCGATGGCCAGCGGTCGCTGTTCTCTGCCGAACTCACGCTCGCCGACGCGCGCGGTAGCGAGTACCAGAGTCTGGTGCAACTTTACAAGGCCCTCGGCGGAGGCTGGCAGCAATAAGTTCCCTGCTCGTCGCCAGCGGATCGATATTGGCCCAGCCCGGTGCCATGCTCCGCCCCCCTGCCATTGCTGCTGTGAGGTACGGATGTTCGCAGAATTGGGTAAGAGCTCTGACACCGTTAGAATCCGCGAATGAACCACCATACAGTTGCGGCCATCAGCATTTCGGGCAGCTGTCTTGATGTAGTAGGCAGCCTGTATCTTGCGTACGATCTTTTGGGAGGACAGCATGGTCCGCTGCGACTGCTCACGCGGTTCGTAACGTACTCGATTGTCTTCGGTGTCGGGTACGGCATCGGCCTTGGAGCCTTCTTCGGATTTGCGTCGGGCATTGCGATAGGCGTGACAACCGCAGTCGAACTGAATCGAGCGGCTCGGGGGCTCGAGCGTTACTCTTTGCGATGGGAGGCGCTGTTCTCGGCAATCCGTGGAGTCGGGTTTGGAGCCGGGCTGTACAGGGCTGTCGGCTTCGAATTTGCAGCCGCATTCGCCGTTCTCATCACCGTCGGCCAGGTCTTTGGTTATTCCCGCGGTATAAGGCCCGGCATGGATTATATGGCTTCCCGGCGCCCGCGCCTGACGCGTCGTCAGTTTTGGGGGACCGTCGTGCGCACTTTCGGATATTGCGCCTCGGCGCTAATCTGCGGCGCACTCGTCCATCACGTGAACTGGTCCTTTGCAATTCGCGTGGGATTGGTGACGGGCATTGTCACGGGCTTGGGGCAAACTATAAATCCTTACATCGAATACTACGCCGATAGCCTGCCGGAGCGCAGGTTAGGGGTTCTCGGGATCGGCCTCATTCTTTGCGGGTTTGCCTTGCAATCCCTTCAGTATTGGCTCGAATTGTTTGACGTGCACTTGTCATAGAGGTCCGTTTTGTCCTTCCGCTCGTTGTTTTGGGCGAATGGGCGAATGTCATTGCACGTCCGCGCAAATGCTGTTGATGTCCTGGTTCTCGAGCACGTTCTTAGGTGAGCCTCGCTTGGCGACACCAAGCATCGCGCGGCCTACGCACTGCGTGGTTGTGACGTATTTCGGAAACAGCCGCTTCCATACGGGATACAGCGGCGACATCAACGCGTAGAAGGCCCTGTACCATCTCGTCTTCCCTCGAATCCCATGAATCGGCTGGATGTAAGCAGGCCGAAAGATGTAGGTAGCTTTGAAGCGCATCTGCAGCAGCGCGTTTTCCGTCTTGCCTTTCACCCGCGCCCACATTACGCGTCCGCGCTCGGTGCTGTCGGTACCTGCGCCGGATACATAGATGAAAGTCATCGCAGGATTGACGTTCGCCAGGGTCGCCGCCACCGACATCGTCAGGTCGTATGTCAATTGCCGATAGGCCTGCTCGTTCATTCCGACGGCGGAGGCACCAAGGCAGAAAAAGCAGGCGTCGTAGTTCGCGAGTTCGTCCTCGGTTGCGGAAAGCACCGAAACGTCGTTGTTTGTAACTTCGTGCAACTTTTCGTGTTGCTGCCCGGTGCCGCTGCGCCCGATGGCGAGGACCCTTTCTACTTCGGGATCAAGCAGACATTCACGCAACACGCCCTGTCCAACCATGCCCGTCGCGCCGAAAAGGATCACGTTCACTTGGAGGCTGCCCCTCGAAGCTGGTGCCTGCAGTCCGGAGATAAATATCGATTCCCCGACACACCTCAACGGATCGTCGAGACTCGCGTGTCAACCTATTTCTGACGGCAGAACTATACGACACTTTGCTCCGTAACACGCGAGTGACGGCTCAGCATAGCCTCTGCTCACGAGGCAGGACGCGTGAGGACAATATCGAGGTGCAGACCCGCTGGGTGAGGCACAAAATCAGCCCTTTCATCTCCCGTTCAATGCTTGCTTGAAGGTCGATTTCCAAGGATCGCGAGTGACTTCTGATGGTGCCCTGATTCTGATTCGCGAGTTGGACGAGCAACTGGGTTTGGAGAAGTTCATCGCGGAACAACTGAGCGATTCCCGACGAGGCGTGAACAGGCAATTCACGCTGACCGATCTGCGGCGGCAAGTCGGTCTACAGCCGCTTGGTGGGTTACGAGGATCCAGCTGCAAAATCTTCAAACCCAAGCGAATGCACGAACGCGTTTCGAACCGTACTTGGAAATTTGGCCGCGTATTTCGCCAGTTTCTGTTTGTCGATTGAGTTGAAAGCAATCTCATCGAGATGAGGAGTCAGGCCCGACTGGAGCGCGAGATAAATCCAGTCGAGCAGCGCCTTCTCAGGTTCAGCGAGGCGATATCTCGAATCGCGCGTTTGTTTTTCGACGAATCCCCAGTACAGCCGTTTCGAAATCGCCCGGAACGTGATTGCGAACTGCGGCGTGTGATATTCCTTGGGCTTGCCAATCGTGATGCAGGTCAGAGCGACCGGACTCTGAGTGCTCAATCCCCAGTGACTCAGCGTGGATTCAAGTGATACGTAGGAGTCCGGTTTCAGTACGCGGACAAAATCCGCGGCCGAAAAGTCTCGCACTAACTTGTTCAGGTAGACCCCCTTGGTAACCCGACTCACGAGGGCCCGCTCGTTCAACCTGGATAGGGCTTTCCAGAGGGAGGCGGCGGGCAGCTTGTACTTTTCAGCGATCTCGTCGAGTACAATCACGTCCGTCAGGCGCGCTTCGCTCGCAAGAACCTTGGTCCAATCGGGTCGTTTCGTACGTCCGTTCGTCATAGCCACTCCTTGTATAGGCCTCCTAGGGCTTTTCGAAGGAGCTCGAACGTGGCAGCCCTACATATGCCCCGGTCAACGCTTCACGTGCAGCCTCGCGACTGCCCGCGCATGACTCGGGGGCAGGTTGGCTCGCTACGCCTTACCTGTGCGACTCTTTCATTCGCTACTCCGCGCCGGTTTATCCCAGCGCACTCCCAAGTGTTCCGAGCGAAGGGACTTATCAGTTAGCGGGCCGCTGCTGTAACGGCTTAGCATTAACATCGAGAGTTCGAAATCGAATCGGCAAATAACGAGGTGTTTCTATAAACCGGAATCTAGTTGCGCGGTGCCGGAGGCGGTGTCTTCGTCTGCACAGGCCCTCGATCATAATAGCCGGTCCTGGTTCGCACGGTGTATTTGTGGCTGCGCGTGTGCACCTGAATCCTCCGGAACGAGCCGTCGCCACGAAGATCGGCGGGAAAATACCCCAACACATATTGGGCGCGCAGCTCACGGGCGATCTGATCGAACGCGTTCCCCACGTCGTCGGCGGATTTCACGCGGATCGTAGTGCCTCCGGTCTCGCGCGCAAGTTTTCGGACGCTCGCGGATCCGTGGTACGTTCCGCCCATCAGCGCATAATATTGCGCATCGCTGACAACAATCGAATAAACGATCACGTCGGCCTTCTCGGCCGATTCGATGGCTGCTTGTAGATCGATCTTGCTGCCCTGGTCTTCCCCGTCGGTGACAAGCACGAGCACCTTACGTCCCAGACGGACCTTCATCAATTCATTCGAAGCGAGATACACCGCGTCGTACAGATGCGTTCCGCCGGTTGCGGCCGCGTTTTCTGCAAGGAGGCTCTTGCCGGTTTCGTTGATCTGGGCCGAATCGACAGCGTTTACCAATTCCGCGGACACGCTCGTAAAATCCCTTAGCAGCTTCACATCCACGTCGAAAGCCATCACGAAAGCTTGATCGCCACTGTGCAGCACCGACCTCAGGAATTTTGTTGCGGCCTCCTGTTCAGTGCCCAGCAAATGCTCCTGGCTAGCGCTCGTATCGATGGCCACGCCTAAACTCAGCGCCACGTTTGTCTCCGGCGAGAAGTGCTCTATTTTTTGGGGAAGCCCATTTTCGCTCACTTCGAAATCGTCTTTGCTTAGATCACGAACGAGCTGGCCATGGCGTCCTTCGGCGATCGCATAGATGGTCACCGCTACCGACGTGGACTTGATGGAGTCGTCCTTGGTGTCCGCGTTCGATGGTTGCCCGCGTAGGAGAGGCGCGGCGCCGGAAAGAAAATAAACCGCGGCGAATAGCGCGAGTGCCGCGCTCGCGAGCGAAATCGATCGGATTTCGCCTCCTGTAGCACCAGATGGCGCGATTCGACTCACTGGTTTCCCGCGGCTCATATCCTATGCAGGGAAGGTCGCCTAGTCGACTCCATTGGAAAGAAAAAGGCCGGATTTCGAGGCGGGCCTGTGGTCGAGACCCTCCACGCTCGTCCGGCCTTGAAACCTTCAACGATTGCTGATCGCCGGGTTACTCGCCGCCGACTTGCACCGACACGGCTTCGATCAGCTCCGGCTGCTGTGCCACGAGGGTCTTCATTCCCTTCGGCAATGCAAAATAGAGCGTGCCAACGTCCGGCAGTTCCAGCGCCCGGACGGTGACCCTTCCATCGTGCCGGACGCAGAGCAGTTCGCCAGCACTGCCCAGTTTCTGATCGTTTTCCATGTCCTGCCAGCGAACGATGCCCGCGGCTTGATTCCCGCGGTACAACAGAATTTGGCCGCTCGCGGTCAAATGGTCGATCGAAAACGTGTAGTCACCCGCCGGCAGCGCTACCGATCCCCACTGCACCTCGTACGGCAACTCAAAATGCCCGTGCGTGGCCGGCCTGGCCTGCACGTTTACCGCGATGAGCGCGAAAACCGCCACCGCCATGGCTACCATACCTAAAGTCTTTTTCCAGGATCGCGTCATTTTTTGCATTCCCCTTTATCTGATCCGCTGATTTCCCAGCGTTGTCTGGCCCGGACACTGTAACCTCATTGTCACAATTGCCGACGTTTGGGGTTCTAGTACTTTGGTACTGATCTTCGATCGGCGCCACGAATCGGTAAAGCGACGCGAAGTGCCGGTATGGCCGTCTCGCTCGCCTCCGATGTAGCACCTGATAAACGGGGAGAAGTGGAGTCTAGGCCATCATTTGTACGATATTTCGACCAATCAGAAGTGATGGTGGGAGCTTGGGCTGGCAGACGGCACTGAGATTCTGCGTCCATCGAGAGTGTATCTAAGCGAGGGTTTTGGCGAACAAAGTGGCGAGGTCAACATCTTTTACAGCTGTTCTGAATTGAATTGCAGCATCCTTCGCAGTCTTCAATGTAGGTTTGACGACCGACGGACAACTCCAGGACCATCGAAATCCCTTCGCCGCGATATGGACAGCTAAATTCGTGTTCCACTCAATGCCCGGCCCATGTGTTCGTGATCTTCTGCTACAACCTGCGTGAGCATAGGATTTACCAGCGTGATGTTCAAACTGTTGCGAGTCAACTCTTGACAAGACGCAAAGCTTCCTGTCAGCAAGGGCTCTACCGTCAACCGGCGCAGCTACTTCGTGAGCAGGGGCGCTACTGATATCTCTCAAGGCCAATTCTGTCCCAGACGTTTTCACTCATCACCGCTTGTCCGATTTGAGGAACGTTCCTTGCTGAAGCTCGTTAAACGCCTCGCGTAGTTGCTCCTGGTTGTTCATCACGATCGGCCCGTACCACGCGACCGGTTCCTGAAGTGGCTTACCGGAGACGAGGAGGAAGCGTATTCCGTCTGGCCCAGCTTGCACGACGACTTCGTCGCCGCGGTCGAACAGTACCAGCGAGCGGTCGCCCGCTTCCTTCGGAGGCGCAGTGTCAAGCCAGCCGACCGATTCGGTCGGCACGGCAAGTGGACCGGACGCATTGCAGAACTTCCCCGAGCCTGCAAAAACGTAAGCAAACGCGTGGCGCGTTATCTCGACCGGCAAGCTCTTTCGCCTGCCCGGAGGGACCGACACGTCAATGTAGACTGGGTCGGCTGCGATGCCAACGATCGGGCCCTTCTTTCCCCAAAAAGTGCCGCAGACGACGCGAGCACGAGTGCCATCGTCATCGGTGATTTCCGGGATTTCCGCCGTTTTCACTTCCTGGTAACGTGGCTCCGTCATTTTGAGCGACGCTGGGAGGTTTGCCCACAACTGGAAGCCGTGCATCCGGCCCTCCGGATCTCCTTTGGGCATTTCCTGGTGGATGATGCCGCGACCTGCGGTCATCCACTGAATGTCGCCAGCAGCGATTGCGCCACGGTTGCCGATGCTGTCGCCGTGCTCGACCGTTCCAGCAAGAACATAGGTGATCGTCTCGATGCCGCGATGAGGGTGCCACGGGAAGCCCGCCAAGTAGTCCTCCGGAACTTCATTCCGGAAATCGTCCAGAAGGAGAAACGGGTCAAAATCGGATGTCTCGTGGAAGCCGAAGGCGCGACGCAAGTGAACTCCGGCACCTTCGATGGTCGGCTGTGAAGTGATAAGTCGCTTAACCGGGCGAATGGACACAAGAACCTCCAGCGATAACAGTCCTAGCTATTTCCAAATACTGGCACGGCGGCACCATGAATCACTTTCGCGCCATCGCCGCACAGGAACACGATGACTCGCGCAATGTCTTCCGGCTTTGGCCACTTCGCGAAATCCGCCTTGGGCATTGCTTTTCGGTTTGCCGCCGTATCAATGATGCTGGGGAGAACAGAGTTCACGCGGATTCCGGTACCCTTCAGGTCTTCGGCAAGAGAATCCATCATGGCGACCGCCGCCGCTTTTGAAGCAGCGTAGCTAGCGGCGCCAGCACCATGATCAATCGCAGCCTTGGCTGCGATATTTACAATCGCCCCGCTGCCTTGTTTGAGCATTACTCTGACGGCGGCTCGCGACAGCGCATACCCCGACCGCAAGTTCAACGCCAGCATTTGGTCGAAGACCTTCGTATCCAACTCCCATAATTTGACGCCGCCCGCGTAACCGCCGACCGTGTTCACCATGGCATCGAGTCGTCCGTGCCCCGCGACAATTCCTTCGACGAGTTTACCCACTTCCGCTTCGTCAGTGACATCCACATCGTAGCCATCGAGCTCGGAACGGTTACCCGCGGCCAGATTCTTGAGGGTATCGAGCTCTTCCTGCTTTCTATAAGTGACGACGACACGGGCGCCTTCCTCCAGGAACGCCAGACTTACGGCGCGTCCCAATCCGCCGGTACCCCCTGCCACCAATACGACTCCGGGAGCGAATGTGAAGTTGGATTTCATACCTCTTGTCCCCCCTATTAGGTCTCGGCGTCAACTGCCTGCGCAATACAGCACACTACAGAGGGCTGTGTTCATATCTGTCGAGCATACCCGAGCCGCTTTCGACCTCAGAGAAACTGGTGAATTCGATGGGTTAGCGGAGGCTGACGACCGTTACGCTACAGCTCGGCGGGCGTTCCGCCCCATTCTCTTGGGTCAACGTCCGCAACGGATTGCGAGAAACACCAATGATGCCCGGCGAAGTCCTCGACATTGTATTGTCGTTCGCCGTAAGGATAGTCCTTCGGTTCCCGAACAATCCTTCCACCGCTTCGCCTTGCACGTTCGCAATGTGCGTTGACGTCCTCGACCCTCACCATGACTGCAGTTCGCAATGAGACATCTGCGCCCTGTTCGATTAAGACAACGGCGCCCCCTTCGCCGACATTCAGTTGAGCTCGGTGATTCGCCATTCGAATGCGGAGCGTAAATCCAAACGCCTTGCACAACCAATCAATAGCGCCACCGATGTCCGGGTATGCCAGTTCCGGAATCACGGTGCTCCGAGGCATTGATCGATTGGAAAGCATCGAATTGATCATACCAAAGCCGGCGAGAGAAGCAGGAGCTTACGATGGCCATCGACGCTCGGCGCATTCCAGCGTGATCGGAAGCCATCGTCCGACCTGAGCCTCTCAAAGCAGTACGGCTAACTCTGATGAGCGCGGTTACACCAGCACTGATGCTTCAACGCCGATGAATGTGCAGCTGCGAGAGTTCGTTCGCCGTCACGAGACGCCCGTGGTGTTTGTAGCTGCCCTCGCGGTCTTCCTGACTTTCCTATTTTTCCTCGTCATCGGTCCTTGGCTGCCCGCTCGAGAGTAGTGATTGACGGACAGTGTTACGCAATCAAGTCGAATCGACAGGAACGGCAATTCGGTCCTCGAAGCGACCGTGATGTAACGGAGGGAGCCTGCTAAACGTCTTCTCACCTAGGCTAAAGTGGCAGCCTTGGTTCAAGCCCAGCTTGAGCTGGGATGTCGAAAATACCGGACATCCAGACTCTCGCTAAAATCGCTCGTTTCAACCGAAGGAGAAAATCAATGCAGAGAAACTGTATTTTGATTGCGGCACTTTGTTTGGTGGGTCTTTCACTGGCGCAGGTTGCGTCGGCGCAGGATGCGAAGGTTGCTGGCTCGTGGGATCTCAGCGCGCCGGGTCGCGACGGCAACATAGCGACCCAGACGCTCACACTCCAGCAGGATGGCGCCAAACTTACCGGCACGTTGAAGGGTCAGCGTGGAGAAGCGCCAGTGACAGGCACCCTAAGCGGGAGCAACATAAGCTTCTCGGTTACACGGACCACGCCGAACGGTGACGTGAAGATCGACTACACGGGCACTGTCAGCGGAGATGCGATGAAGGGTACACTCACCGTAATGGGTAACAACGTGGAGTGGACGGCCAAGCGCACTGCCGGAGGCGGCTCGGGGAACTGAGTTCCCGGCTATCTTCCCAGGATGCAGTTCAGAGGGGCGTTTTGGACGCGCTCGCGAGGCGCTACGGCAGAGTTTTGCCGATCACTTTGGCGTTAGTCTTAAAAAGCCGCTACCATTGCGTGCGACAATTTATCCATTTCTGAATTAGAGTTTTCACTGGCCGCTGGGCAAGGTAAAACGTTCCAAGTGATTCAGCGCGAACCGGACCTTTCCTAACATTCCGGTGATTCGACGAATCTGGAGTTAGCCCACGTAAGCCGGGATGGATGCATGATAAATTATCGCTAGATTTCGGGGCTCGAGTGCTCTTGTGGGCTCGGTCAAGTGCGTTTCGATACTGGGAGCAAACTCATCCGCCCACGTAACATTCCGATATCGATTACAATAACCGGATGTCTACGTAGTAGTTTCGGAGCAGAGTCTGAGGATCGATTGCACACACGCGCAAGCGGGATCGCCTAAAATGGAAGAAGGGAGCCATCAGAACCCCGCTGACCTCGTGGGAATCTGGACCGGCGACAAGTCCGGCGTACCCTCGGCAGCGGAACCCTGCGATCCGCGAGATAGACCTCCCAATCTGATTTTTCGGTTGCTGATCCTCAAACCCGGTTCCTGGCGTCGTCGTTTCCTTTTCTCCTTCGCTGGGCTCACTGCCCTCTTGTTTCTTACGGTTCCAGTGTTCTGCCAAGAGTCACAGGAACGTTCTTCTTCGGACCCGGTAGCTGTTCCGACTCAAGACAAACCGGGAGACCAAGCGTCGGCTCAGAGCAATTCGAAGGATCAGCACAGCCAGGACCGAAAGGAATCGGACAAAAAAAAGGATGACCGGATGTTCTATGTGATGCCGAATTACTTGACTGTGGACAATGAGTCTCAGGTGAAACCGATCTCCTGGAAGGAGAAGTTCTCCATCACGGCGAAGGGCGCGTTCGATCCATACGAATTCGCAATTGTGGGAATTCTGGCCGGAATCCGCCAGGCGGAAAATGCCGATCCGGGGTTTGGACAGGGCATGGAAGGATACGGAAAGCGCTACGGAACTGCCTTCGCCGATCAAGTGGACGGAAACATGATGGTGGGCGCCGTTTTCCCCTCAATCCTAAAAACAGATCCTCGCTACTTTCGGATGGGAAAGGGCGGGTTCATTCGTCGTTTTGACTATGCCATCAGCCGCCTTTTCGTCACGCGTCGAGACTCTGGCGCGAGTGTGTTCAACGTCCCGGAGTTCGCGGGCAATGCAACCGCGATTGCTATTTCAAACGTCTATTACCCCGCCGCGGATCGAGGGTTCTCGGCAAGTACGAACAGCTGGGGAGTGCAAATGGGCATCGACGCCTTCGGGAACGAGCTGAAGGAGTTCTGGCCGGACATTCATCGGCATTTCTCGAAAAAAAAGACCTTCACTCCGCAGCAGATCGGGAGCGATTGACGCTTCTCTCACTCCTATATATGTCGCGCACCATTTCGTCTAGTCCGCTCCCTTTTGCAGCACTGATTCTCATCGCATCGTCGTTCTCTGCCATCGTGCCAGTTCCGCCGCTGGCCAGAATCGGGCGACAGTATTCCTCAGAATTTCGGCCGGCCGAACTGCCTTCTGCAACCCAGAATTTGATCAAGTCGAATGTGTCCCTTGTCAAAGTCTTCGTGACGGTTCTCGACAAGAAACACGAGGTCTTGGCCGATCTCGAGGAAAACGACTTCAAGATTTTCGAAAACTCACGAGAACAAAAGATCGCAGTGTTTTCGAAGAGGGCAAAGAATCCGATTACCGCTGCCCTCCTGGTAGATACGAGCCTGAGCGAACGATATTTGTTTGGCGTGGTACAGGAGGCCGCATCGGGGTTCGTTCATAAAGTCCTAAATGATGGTGATGAAGCCATGGCCATGAGCTTCGACTCGAAGGCCAACGTTTTTGCTGATTTCACGGAGAATTTTACAGGTCTCGATCGCCTGATCCACCAGACAGCAGTGAAGCCTCCGGTCGGGCGAGCCGGAACGGTTTTTTACGACGCAGTATACCTCGCCTGCCGCCAGCTCATTGACGAGGCAGGAAAAAAGCTATTGGTCGTATTCACAGACGCTTATGACACGGGAAGTCGTATGAACCTGAGGGATGATGTCGCCGAAGCGCAGCGAACCAACGCCACGATATATATTTTCCTGATCGCGGATCCGCGTTTTTCCTCCGGATACGGATTTGGTAGCAGGGGCGAGGTGGTGGCCAAAATCATGACGAGCGAAACGGGTGGTCGTACGATTGAAATTCGGAAGCGAGCAAATCTCGCCGAAGGGCTGGATGAATTGTCAGAAGAAATCCGTTCGCAATATGTGGTGGGCTACTACCCCACGAATGCGAAACCAGACGGGAGGTTCCGGAAGATTAGAATCAAAACTGATGTGCAGGGCACAACGGTTCTCGCGCGCCGTGGCTACTATGCTCCAGCGGATTAATATTTTCCGTGGAAGACCGCCTGATTGATGTCCGGCCAGAACTCTTTTAATACGTTGAACACGCCGTCCAAGCCCACCTGCGTTCCCCAGCGTTGATACGTTTTCACCCAGGGATTGGATTGCGCTGGGTAATACGCGTTGCCGATGCCCGCGGCCGCCCCGGCCCCCACGATCTCTGAAATGTTAAAGGTACTGTTTCCCGCGTCGGTCCTGGTGATGAAAAGCCGACTTGCCGCATAGCCGGTTCGCTTGATGAATCCGCCTTTGCCCAGCGTGTAGTATCTCGGGTCTTCCTTCGTTACCGCTGGCACGATTGCTTCCGTCATGTAGTTCTCGATGACGCCGTCGACAAAGATGTGCCAATAGTATTGTCCGTAGCCTCCACCGCCTTCGCCAAAGGACGGCTGCGATTTTTGGGCCATCGAAAGTCCGGCGAGCCCACCAACCAAAATGAAGTCGGAGTAGTCGAACGTATCCTCCGTCGCCAGCCAGAATTTTTCCCTGAAACTGAGCGGAGGCAGATGGGTGTTGGCGCTGACCGCGCGGTAGTTTGGAATGATCCACAGAATTCGCTTGGGTTGCTTACCCTCCTGGTCATTGATGCTAGTTGGATCTGTGGGATTGCTCGTGGGTGTCGGTGCGTCTGGTAGGGGGGATTTTCCGCCCGTTGTGGAGCCCTGTTGCTGGGGGGCCTGGCTGAAAAGCGAAACATCGTCCAGCCCCCACCGCACTCTTGTATCTGGGGATTGTTCTAGGATGCTCTGTGGTTCCTGGGCCCGAACACATGCAACTCCCAACGTCCCTGCCAGCGCTGCCGCCATGCAAAACGATCGAATCGGATTCAAATCTTCCCCCACCCGCGCATTTTCGCTTTCGGCCCCGATCTGTTCTGCTTTTCGAAGATTTCCCGCCAATCCGTCTTTTCCGGTTTCCTTGAACCGCCGTTCCGATGCATTTCTGTCTGTCGTTCGATTATGTCAGAAAACTGTTTCTAAACTACTGCTAAACGCGCTATGTGGCTAATGGTCCGGTAATCCGTTGTGGTGCTCTGCGAGTCGCGTCACACGGGCCGTGAGGAATCGCTGAGACTTGTAGGGCGGAACGGTTGACTCAGTTCCCTTTTTCCCGAGGCCTGCCCACATCCGTACCAGCCAGCGGGTAGCCTAACTGTTCCCACCGAGTCAGTCCGCCTTTCAACGCCTTCACCTTGTCGTGGTCGTAACCCAGTTCCCACATCTCCAGCACCATCGGGGCGCTATCTTCTTCGTGAGCGCAATTGCAGTAGAACACGATCAATTTGCCGCCAGGAAGCGCGCCCAGCGACTGATCCTGGTTGCGGGCGTCGCTCGTGGGATCGTAGAAGACGTTCACCGCTCCCTTGATGTGCTCCGCTCCGTAACTCTCGGAATCGTCAGTATCCACGAGCACCACGGTTCCCTTGTCCTTCGCCAGGCGCTGTACCTCCTCTGCAGTGATGCGCGGCACCTGCGGAAACGGATCGGCGTCTTTCGTGGACGTGGAGGAACCTTGATGTCCCTTCGCGGCAGCTGCGGGTTGCGAGTTTTTTTGCATGGCGCGGGGCGCAAGACCCGCAGGCACGAGCAGAAGCGTTCCGAACAGGAGACCAGCCAAGAATTGAGGCCCCATACTTCTAGATCCTTCTGCGTCAGGCGCGAAGCGAGTGCCCCGCGCCTGCGCCGGTAAATTCAATTCTACGCCCACTCGTCAATCGACACGCCCCTCCGTATGCCGAAATCGGTGACGAACCACATGGTCTGAACTTTTCCGCCCGCCACGACCACGTGGATGGCCTTCGGGTTCGTAAATGGTTTGATCAGCGCATCGTCCGGCAGCTTTCTCCAGCTCGCGTACGGCTCCAGGCCCTGGAGAGCAAACGGCACGGCGGTGCTTTGAATCACGCCGTTTCCCCAATACGACGCGTTCGTTTTCGTCACGTTTTGCGAGAACCACTCGCTCAACTGCGCCTTCGTCTTGAAGCCATGAACGTCTTTGAGCAGCCCCGCCACGGTGGGATCCATCACGATCGTGGCGGCCGAGCCCGATGCGCAGAACGAACTCATGTAGTCGCGCATCAGGAAATGCGTTGGATAGATGCTCTGGCTGGCGCCGACGCTGGCGATACTGCTCCACCCGGTTCCGACGGTAAGGACGTTGTCCGTAGGCTTGAATCCCATCTCGACGTGCAAAGGATCCCAGCCATCCGGCAAAGCCCCCTCGTTTTCGCCATAGCACATGTTGTTGTATTGCATCGTATTGCCCAGAGTCTCCCAGGCGTTGACGTTGTTGCGTAGATCGCCCGCCGTCTTCGACATCAGTGTGAATGCTCGGCCGACGACTGCATTCGACTTGTTGTACGGACCCATTGCGTTCGTCCCGCAATTGAACTTGAGTCTGTTGCGGATGGGGCCGCTAATCACGACCATATTCGCCATCGAACTGGTGGAATTGCCGAACGGCGCCTGCGTCGCCATCGCCAAAATCACCGGAAAGTGCTCGGGCGAAGCTCCGGCCATGACTGCGTTGATGGCAACCTTCTCGACCGTGAGTTGACGCGCGCCGCCAGTGATGTTAATTGTCTTGATCACCTCGTCGGGCTTGTGGCTCGTGCCCTTGAGCATCGCGGCCACTCGCTTTTCGGTGGGAAGAATGATCGAGTTGAAATCGGTCCATTCCTTGTCGTCAAACAGTTGCCGTATGTTCTCCTCGGAGTCGGGCGAAAGCAACCTCGGCTCAGGCGCTTCCTGGGGCGGCGTTCCCGCCATCTTTTCTTCGGCCGTGAGAGGACTCGTAAGTGCGTTGACTACGGCGGTCATCAGCGGCTGCCCGCTGAGCATGTCTTTGCCGGAGACGTACCCAACATCGACAAGACGCGGTTGACCTGTGAATGGAAACGGAACTGAAACGTAGCGGATCGGCATGCCATTGTTGTAATTGAAATCGTAGCCCGTGGCGTAATGAACGATGTTCGAAGAGGCGATGCCAATCGCGGGAATCTTGCACTGCATTTGAATCTGTTTCGCCCAGCGGCTCACGGCCGCGCAGCAGCCGTTTCAACCAGCGACGCCGACAATGGCCGCGTCGGCCTTGCTGGCAATGATGTCCTTTAATGTCGAGGGATCGCTGCCGAACATCCCCTCCGCCGTAACCTTCACGATCGTTTTGACGCCGGAATAATGCTTGTCGAACCATTCCGTCATCGCCCCATAGAAATAGTTCGCGGCATCTGGACCCTCCCAGGATAAATTGACCATGTAGATCTTCTTGCCGTCAAGGTTATCGAGCGGCGGTGCCAGAGGGACCCTGGCCGCCAGCCTACCGGGTATCGCGGGGTTCATGACCGTAATCATCCCGTTTCCAGCTTCGGAAGAAACTTCGGAATGGTCGGCTTTTGGAGATGTTCGTACGTAGGACGGAGAAGCAGTCACCAGTGTCGGGCTGAGACCCAAGAGTGCCAACATTTTTCGTCGATCCATGATTGTTTACCTCCTCAAGTTTTATTGTGCAGCAATGCCCCCCATCGTGAAATTCATCGCAGGTCAAATGACGCGGCGCGACTGGGCCGCATTCTATATCACGCCGGTGGTCCCAGTCACGTTCGCGTGGGATACAATGACCCGTGTTTCAAAAGTCAAAGTGGAAATCCTCGTCAGCAATGCAAGCGTCGCCGCTAAGTTGTGTCTTTGAACTCTGCCGGCGAGGCGAGCATGGGGGATTTCTCACCAAGAGGTATGAAAAAGATGAGAAAGACGATAGGCATCCTAGCGGTCGCAGTATTGGCATTCTCTCTCGTGGCCGGTTGGAGTCATGCGCAACAGGCGGGTGCTGCCGCTCCCGCCCCGGCCGCAGCCCCGCCTCCTCCACCGGAGTTGTTGTTTAGCGTGACGTTGGAAAACGAGACTCGGATGCCTTTGAGCCAGAGCGCGGTCACAACTCCCAATGTTGACCTTCAGCTTTATGGAGACGGCAAGGACATTCTGGTCGCCGTCGGCAAGGGCCCAAACGCTGTTCATACCTTTAACGGATTGTGCGACAGGCCTTCCGGCCTCACCTTACGCGACCGGAACCATTATTTCGATCTCAGGGGAAGGGCAAATATTAAGTTCACAACCCTGGTGTCCGGATTCCATCGCGTGCGGCCCATGATTCGATTGGCGGATGGCACACTGCTCATCGGCGATCAGGCAGAGGGTTCCACAGCCGACTGGCATCAGTACGAAATCTCGTTTCGCGAGGTCCGGTGGCTTCAGCTCGATCCCGAGCGAGGCGTTACTCTCGGTGGGACGTGGGTGGAAAATCCAGACCTGAGCAAAGTGGACGAAGTTGGCTACTTCGATATACTTCCCGGTAGCGGCGTCCGCGTCGAGGGCCTGCCCGTGGAAAAAATGCCGCCCCCTCCGGCTGGAGGATGGATTGTCGTTTCCTCCTTCGAGTTGTGGGGCAAACCCGCTCCGCGCGCGGCCAAAGTTTCCCTACCATGACGAACTGGAGCCCGCGCACCCAAGACCTCCCCAACGCCAACTCCAACTGATACCGGTTTAGCGCCGCGCAAAACGACGGGCCCAGACTGCTTAATTTAGCAGGTTTGAATATTCATGAGACGGTCCCGACGCGGCGTTCGAAGAAACGTGGAGGCTCAGTCCTCGGGCATTTGGACGATGAACGGCAGCTTGTTCTGGATTGACTGCTACGCCGAAGGATCTCATTTGAAACGACCAGTTCGCGTCGCAGCTCACGCGGGCCCTGGCGAGGAGCGTCGGTCGGTTTGCGTCGGCGCCCCCGCCACCCTCGACCCTCTCCTGGCCCAGAACGCTAGGCCCAAAACACCGGAGGCCATCAAGATGATGGTCGAAGGCTCCGGCGTGGGTGCGATCTGCGAACCGCTGAAATCCAGCGTGCCGCACACTGCATCGGGCTGACAGTCGGTGGTGAAGAATTCGCTGCCGGATACCGTCAAAGTCGTTGTCGGGGGGCAGTCGGCGGTCCCGACTACGCATGGGCTAGGGGTGTATTTGTAATTGATCCCCAGGATTTGAAATGCGAATGTGATTGACTCCTCAGGGCTCCCGTCCGAGGCTTGGTTGGGGTAGACAACACTCCCAATCGTCAGCGTGGTCGTAAAGTCGGTAAGGGTACATCCCGTAGCTGTAAAGCAAGGGGAGGGGGGATAGTCGGGAAAGAAGATCTCTCCCAGGATCGGGGCGCCGACCGTCACCCCGAGGACGTTGCCGTCCGGTGCTTGTGTGACCGTTCCTCCAAATAGCGAGTACGCTGCCACCTCCGTCTGCGCATATGCGTGCCCGGCGCCAACGGAAAGAATCAGGGACGCAAAAAGTGTGATCCTCAATGCTCGCATGGCAACCTCCAACAATGGTGTGCAGGGCTGGCCGCGCCTTTTGGCTACGCAATCCGACATCCATTTTCCCCGACGGCCGCTCCTGTCACTGACCAGCAATCGGTGCGCCGGAGTTGCAAGTAGGACTGATGACGCTGGGATCGAAGATGATAACCATTCCCAAGGCCGTGGGATTGACTGGGGTGGCGCCGATACGCGTAATCGTGAGCGGCTTGGTCAATGTTGCCTCGATATAATAGGAATTGTGAATAAAGTCCAGTGTGGCGACGGCAAGACCATTCGACGGGGGCACGAGGTTGCAAATGGTAGGAGACGCGCTCGGAGGGCTGGTGCTGTATTGCAATTGAAATGAAGCGCTGGGGTTGCCAAAATTGTTGCTGTCGATCTGGAGCAAATTCGTAATGTTACCGGTCGCGAAGCTGTATTGCTTCAGAGTGACCACGACCCTTTCGTCAGCACTTTGCTGCAAATAGCGAGCGCCGAGCGATACGCCGTTTTGCGTAAGAATGCCTGGGACGGAGACAACGTTGTATCTGATCGTCACGGTTTGGGGCATAAAAAATCGCCCCAATGCGATCGCCCCAGCATCCTCGGCTGTTCCCAATGGGTTGCCATGCACCACGAGCCCTGTACTCGCTGGGTCCACTGTGCCAGCCGCACCTACGGTAGTCCAAGGGGAGTTGGTCTGAGGGTTGGGGCCGGCGTTGGACTGGGCCAATGCAGGCGATGAGCTAATCAGCAAAACAAAGACTGCTACGGACAAACCTGCGATCAGAATTTCCCGAATTCGCTTCATCATTGGCTTTCTCCTTTGCTTACACAGAGCTACCATGTCCACCGGGCAGGCACATTCCTCGTTCCAGACCCGGACCGACCGGTGCTGTCGGATGATCAGGACACACTCGGTCTCGACAGTAATTTCGGTTCTTCGGTGAACCGTCATTCCGCCTCTCCAGCGCCTTGCCCAACCGCGAAATCGTGATAAAGTGCCGGTCACATTTGGCTCAGCTGCCAGGCCCCCGCTTTGGGACGGTGCATCCTGCCCCTGGCGATCCTGAGAAGTCTTTAGAGAATTCTCAAAGATTTGTCAGACGAGCTATGAACAAGCCGGAAAAGGGGTTATACGAGTTTGGTCCTTTCGGCCTTGATCCCGGCAAGCGCCTCCTCCTGCGAGACAATCAACCCGTTCCCCTACAACTGAAGGCGTTCGAGACCCTGCTGGTGCTGGTGCGCAACAGCGGACAAGTGGTTTTGAAAGGTGACCTGATGAAGAGCGTCTGGCCGGACACCTTCGTCGAGGAATCCAATCTCGCCCAGAACATCTTTGTGCTGCGGAAAGCTCTAGGTGAGAGGGCTGGGGAGCATCGCTATATCGCCACCATTCCGGGCCGAGGTTACCGCTTCGTCGCCAAGGTGCACGGTCGATCCGAGGAAGAGAGAATCATTGTCAAGACTCAAGCAGGATCGCTGGTAGTCATCGAGGAGCAGAAGTCACCTCAGGGGGTGTGGCGTGCGGTTGCAGCGACGGTGGTCGCTGCTGCTTTAGTCAGCGGCGTGTTGTACTGGCGATCCCATCGAGCGCCCAAACTGACGGAAAGAGACAGCATCGTCGTTGCTGATTTCGCCAACTCGACCGGGGACGACATCTTTGACAGCGCGCTACGGCAGGGACTCTCGGCGCAGCTGGAGCAGTCGCCGTTTCTGGACCTGGTGTCTGACCAGCGTATCGCGCAGACGCTGTCGCGGATGACCCAGCCAAAAGACGCGCGCCTGACCCACGGGTTGGCTCGCGAAGTCTGCCAGCGCACTGGCAGTGCGGCGGTGCTGGATGGGTCAATTGCTCAAGTCGGAGCGCAGTACCTGCTGACCCGGCGGGTGCTCAACTGCGCGAACGGAGAATCGCTGGCGAGTGCGCAAGCGCAAGCCATGGACAAGAACCACGTTCTCGATGCGTTGGGAAAACTGGCTTCGGAAGTCCGCAGTAAACTGGGCGAATCACTAGCCTCGGTGCAAAAGTACGACGCGCCACCGGAGGACGCGACCACAGCATCGTTGGAGGCCCTGAAGGCCTATAGCCTCGGCTATCGAACGATGAGCGTAAAGAACGATTACCCCGCCGCCATTCCCTTATTCCAGTAGGCCATTAGCCTCGATCCCAATTTCGCCATGGCGTACGCCCGCTTGGGGATCAATTTCTACAACCTCGACGAACCCGCTCGGGCCGCGGAAGCCCTTCAGAAGGCCTACGACCTGCGAGAACGGTTGAGTGAGCGCGAGAAGCTTTACATTGCCGCCAGCCACGACGCGATGGTCACCGGGAATATGGAAGCTGCCCGCAAGACTTATGAACTGTGGGAGCAACTCTACCCTCGGGATCAGATTGCAGTGGGCAATCTGGGCGTCGTCTACGGCTTTCTGGGCGAGTACGACAAAGCGCTCGCCGCCATCCAGGAGGCTTGGAAACTCAACCCTGGAAATGCACTCCAATTCTCGAACGTCGTCATCGCCTACCTCCACCTGGATCGTCTGGATGAGGCCAAAGCTACAGCGCTGAAGGCAAACGCGCTCAATCTCAACAGTAAGTTTCTTCATGCCAATCTCTACCTAGTTGATTTCGCGCAGCATGATACGGGAGGCATGGAGAAGGAGGCAGCCGAATTGATCGGCACACCGGGATGGGAAGATTTGATGTTCTACAATCAGTCCGACACCGCCGCGTACGGTGGCCATTTTACTCAGGCGCGGGTGCTGACACGCCGCGCCGCCGACTCTGCCCGACGCGCCGACAAGGAGGAAACGGCTGCCGCATACGAAGCGGAAGCTGCTGTGCGCGAGGCACTAGTGGGCAATTTGGCTTTGGCAAAGCGGCAAGCAAGGAGCGCTCTCGCGCTCTCCAACGGGAAGGACGTTGAGGCACTCTCGGCCACTGCCCTGGGACTGGCAGGTAATTCCGTGGAAACCACGCGACTTGCCGATCACCTGAACCGGCGGTTCCCGCAGGACACAATCGTGCAGTCGAACTTTTTGCCCACAATTCGCTTGGCTGCCAGACTCCGGGGCGGAGATTCCCCCAAGGCGACCGAGACGCTTGCGATAGCTACGCCCTACGAATTCGGGGAGACCAGTCAATCTGTGACTTTTTGTTTGTACCCAACCTACTTGCGAGGCGAAGGTTATCTGGCAGCGAATCGGGCTACAGCCGCTGCCGCCGAATTCCAGAAGATTCTCGACCATCCCGGCGTCGTTCAGAACGAGCTTATCGGCGCGTTGGCACATCTTCAAATCGCCCGCGTCTACACGCTAGAAGCCGGGTCGGCACAAGGCACCGAGGCGGACGCCCCTCGCGCGAAAGCCCGCGCCGCATATCAGGAATTCCTCACGTTATGGAAAGACGCAGACCCCGACATCCCCATCCTCGCCGCAGCGAAATCCGAGTCCGCCAGGCTGCGATGACCCGGCTCGAGGACCCTTCGTCATCGGGTTCTGCGCGACGGGGGACGAGGGCCGGATCCGCTTGGCGCTCGTTATGACATCCATCAGGCGTTCGCCAACCGTTACTCGATGGACTGTATGAACGAGCTTGTCAGGACCTCCGCCATGTCGGGTGCGTAGGAAGCCCTAGGCGGGATCGAGACGGCTGAAGTTACCTGGCCTGTGGGTGTCGCTTAATACAGCCGCGATTGCCTTGCGCAGTTCCGTTGCCGCGCAGCGTTTACTTAGGCACGCATCGGCGCCCATCAGCCTAGCCAATTCAACGACCGTTTCGGACTCGTACATGGACAGCAGGACGACCTTGGTCTTGGGTGACATCGCGCGAATCCTTCTCGTGGCTTCAGTCCCGCTCATGACCGGCATACGAAGATCCATCAGTACCAAGTCTGGTTGGAGTTCGTGAACCTTTTCGATCGCTTCCAGGCCATTCGCCGCTTGACCGCAAACATCCCAAGAGTCTTTCAACAGGTTCACTATCCCGATCCTGACAACTTCGTGATCATCAACCACAAGAATGCGGCGCACGTTGTTTTCGCTCCCGACACGGACGTATCGAACAATTACAATCATCCGTAGTAACGTCGCGTCGCGCCATACCGACTTCGCTTTAGTACCCCTGGTGACATGCGTTTCAGGGCCGCCATCGAACAAATTTTCAAGATTCGATTTTTCAATCGGCGCCGCTGCCGACCAGTGGTGGCGTAGGCTGGCAGGCCGCCACTTCCCCGTCGGATTACCGGGCGCTGGATTCTCCAGGGCTCGGGCTGCGCGCGCCATCTGACGAACGTCCGTTCCCGAATCGAATCTTAGGCCGTACGCCCCTACCGTGGTGATATTTCAGAGGTTCATTGCACCGCGCTTGCACACTCCGGCTCAGGAATTCGACTCGAAACCACCTCATCGGGCGGGCGTCCCAGGCGCATGTTTGTGCGCAGCAAGAACCTCGATTTTCTGACATGGTCAATCGAGGTAGAGACGCGCCCAACGGCAACATGGTGTCTGGGCACCCACAACGTGCAGCATCCAGGCGTCCTGCTCGAACGACGATCCGACATGCAGCGCCACAGGATCGCGCAAGGGATCGATCCTACAGGTTCTTGCCAGGGGAACTAAGGTTTTTCCTGTATGCCATGAATCGCGAGGCTTGAATAAAAATGTCGACGACGAACCTTTGTTCATTCGGAATCTGTTTTGATTTCTTTCAGTTTCGCGGGAGTGTGTGAACGGAGTGAAAATTAAGCGACCACGCATTCTCCTGGCTGACGACCACGAGATATTTCGGAGGGGTCTGCGCTCGATATTGGAATCACGTCCCGAACTGGAAATATGTGGGGAGGCGGTCGATGGTGTAGATGCCGTAGAAAAGACCAAACAGTTGCTGCCGGACATTGTCTTGATGGACGTCAGCATGCCAAATATCGACGGTTTACACGCCACTCGGCTTATTCGCAGTGAGCTTCCGAACTGTCGCATCCTGATTCTTAGCCAACACGATTCTCCGCAAGTACTCGCCGCCGCGCTGAAATCTGGGGCAAGTGCGTACGTCACGAAGTCCCAAGTCGCTCAAACCTTGCTCGCAGCTCTCGAGTCCGTTATCCAGGGCGAGCCTTTCAATTGGAATTCTCACCAACTCGCGAGCGAGACAGGTGACGTCGGACCGGCTCAACGAGAGCCTAAGCAATTCGAATAGATTCCGCTAGTTGGGGGATGAACACATGAAGAAAGCCGATACCAACTCCAACACCAGCGGTCCGGCGCTGGCGGAAGAACAGAAAACGCGTTCAGGAACGAACGGTAGTTCGAACGGCCACGATCAGCTGGCGGCCGCTGAACTCGCGATGGTGCTGACCGCACTTCACACGATGCGCGAAGGTGATTTTTCTGTACGCTTGCCCGGATCGTGGACCGGACTGTCCGGGAAAATTGCAGACACCTTCAATGACATCGTTGCGGCCAATGAACATATGGCGCAAGAGTTGAAGCGTGTCGGCCAGGTGGTGGGTAAGGAAGGAAGAACCAGGGAGCGGACGCGATTCCGTTCGCCTCGAGGCGCGTGGATGGAAATGGAGGTGTCTGTCAACAACCTCGTGGAAGACCTGCTCCGTCCCACCGCGGAAGTCACGGGCGCGATCGCCGCCGTCGCGCAGGGCAACCTGACTCAGACAGTGCGGCTCGATGTGGATGGTCGGCCTCTTGAGGGGGAGTTCTTGCGGTCGGCCAATATCGTAAACACAATGATTCAGCAATTAGGCGTGTTTACGGCTGAAGTGACGCGCGTGGCGCGCGAGGTCGGAACAGACGGCAAGCTCGGAGGACAAGCGCAAGTACCCGGCGTCGCAGGAACTTGGAAGGACCTAACCGACTCGGTGAACTCGATGGCGAGCAACTTGACCGGCCAGGTGCGCAATATCGCGGAAGTCGCTACCGCCGTAGCGAGCGGAGACCTCTCTCGCAAGATTACCGTCGATGTCCGCGGTGAAATCCTGCAGCTCAAGGAAGCCATCAACACGATGGTGGATCAGCTTCGGTCATTCGCCTCAGAAGTCACGCGTGTCGCGCGCGAGGTAGGTACCGAAGGCCGATTGGGCGGCCAAGCCGTCGTGCCCGGCGTGGCGGGCACGTGGAAGGACCTGACCGATTCGGTCAACGCGATGGCCGGAAACCTGACGGCTCAGGTTCGCAACATCGCCGAGGTCACCACGGCTGTGGCCCGCGGCGACCTGTCGCGCAAAATCACGGTGGACGTGAAGGGCGAAATTCTTGAGCTCAAAGACACCATGAACACGATGGTGGACCAGCTGAACTCGTTCGCAGGGGAAGTGACGCGGGTGGCTCGCGAAGTCGGTACCGAAGGCAAGCTGGGCGGTCAGGCGCAAGTTCCGGGTGTGGCAGGCACGTGGAAGGACCTCACCGACAACGTGAACTTTATGGCCAGCAACTTGACGGGCCAGGTGCGGAACATCGCCGAAGTGGCCACGGCAATCGCGAGTGGCGACCTTTCTCGCAAAATCACGGTAGACGTCCGTGGTGAGATTTTGCAGCTCAAAGAAACGCTGAACACGATGGTGGACCAGCTGAACCGATTCGCGGGAGAGGTCACACGCGTGGCTCGCGAAGTCGGCACCGACGGGCGATTGGGCGGCCAGGCGAACGTGCCGGGTGTGGCGGGCACTTGGAAAGACCTCACCGATTCGGTCAACTCGATGGCCGGCAACCTCACAGGCCAGGTGCGCAACATCGCAGAGGTGACCACGGCGGTTGCCCGCGGCGACCTCTCACGCAAGATCACCGTGGACGTGAAGGGCGAAATCCTCGAGCTCAAGAACACCATCAACACGATGGTGGACCAGCTGAACGCGTTTGCAGGGGAAGTCACGCGCGTGGCTCGCGAAGTAGGTACAGAAGGTAAGTTGGGCGGACAGGCGCAGGTTCCCGGTGTGGCGGGAACGTGGAAGGACCTGACCGACAACGTGAACTTTATGGCCAGCAACCTAACCGGTCAGGTTCGCAACATCGCCGAGGTCGCGACGGCCGTGGCTCGCGGTGATTTGTCGCGAAAGATTACCGTGGATGTGAAGGGCGAAATCCTCGAGCTCAAAGACACCATCAACACGATGGTGGACCAGCTGCGTTCTTTCGCTTCCGAAGTAACGCGCGTGGCCCGTGAAGTCGGTACCGACGGCAAGTTGGGCGGACAGGCGCAGGTTCCCGGTGTGGCGGGAACGTGGAAAGACCTCACCGATTCCGTGAACTCGATGGCGAGTAACTTGACCGGTCAGGTCCGCAACATCGCCGAAGTGTCCACTGCGATCGCAACGGGTAACCTGTCTCGGAAAATCACGGTGAACGTCAGCGGCGAAATCCTGCTGCTCAAGGAAACCATTAATACGATGGTGGACCAGCTGAACGCGTTTGCAGGGGAAGTCACGCGCGTGGCTCGTGAGGTAGGCACCGAGGGACGTTTGGGTGGCCAGGCGAACGTACCGGGCGTCGCGGGAACATGGAAAGACTTGACTGACTCGGTGAACTCGATGGCTGGAAACCTGACCGGCCAAGTGCGAAACATTGCGGAAGTCACCACGGCCGTGGCCCGCGGCGACCTGTCGCGCAAGATCACCGTGGATGTGAAGGGTGAAATCCTAGAATTGAAGAACACCATCAACACAATGGTGGACCAGCTGAACGCGTTTGCAGGGGAAGTCACGCGCGTGGCCCGCGAAGTGGGTACCGACGGAAAACTGGGCGGGCAGGCGGAAGTGCCAGGCGTTGCCGGGACGTGGAAGGACCTTACCGACAACGTGAACTTCATGGCGAGCAACCTGACTGGGCAGGTACGCAACATTGCTGAAGTTGCCACGGCCATCGCCACGGGCGACCTTTCGAAGAAAATTACCGTGGATGTGCGCGGCGAGATCTTGCAGCTGAAGGAAACGCTCAACACGATGGTCGAGCAACTTCGCTCATTCGCGGCGGAAGTCACCCGCGTGGCGCGCGAGGTAGGCAGCGAGGGGCGATTGGGCGGCCAGGCGAACGTGCCGGGTGTGGCGGGCACTTGGAAGGACCTCACCGATTCGGTGAACGCCATGGCGCGAAACCTCACAGGCCAGGTGCGCAACATCGCAGAGGTGACCACGGCGGTTGCCCGCGGCGACCTCTCACGCAAGATCACCGTGGACGTGAAGGGCGAAATCCTCGAGCTCAAGAACACCATCAACACGATGGTGGACCAGCTCAACGCTTTCGCCGCGGAAGTTACTCGCGTGGCACGAGAAGTGGGAACGGGCGGCAAGCTGGGTGGACAAGCCCAGGTACCCGGTGTTGCAGGCACGTGGCGCGATCTTACCGACAACGTAAACGTGATGGCCGCGAACCTGACGGAGCAAGTGCGCGGTATTGTGAAGGTCGTGACGGCCGTCGCCGACGGCGACCTCACACAGAAGCTTACCGTCAATGCGAAGGGAGAAGTGGCCGCGCTGGCCGAGACAATTAACAACATGACGGACACGCTGGCCACTTTCGCCGATCAGGTAACGACGGTTGCCCGCGAGGTAGGCGTGGAAGGCCGCCTCGGTGGACAGGCCAATGTGCCCGGAGCCTCGGGTACTTGGAAAGATCTTACGGGCAACGTAAACCTGCTCGCCGACAACCTGACGAACCAGGTGCGCGCGATCGCAGAAGTCGCGACGGCGGTGACGAAGGGCGACCTGACGCGTTCGATTCAGGTGGAAGCCAGCGGTGAAGTGGCCGAGCTGAAGGACAACATCAACACCATGATCGACAACTTGCGGCTCACGACCGACCGCAACAATGAACAGGACTGGCTGAAGACAAACCTGGCCCGGTTTACGGGCATGTTGCAGGGTCAGCGAGACCTGACGACTGTGGGACGTCTGTTGTTGTCAGAGCTCGCGCCGTTGGTTAACGCGCAGCAGGGCGTGATCTATCAAATGGAAAGCGAGGAAGCGGAGGGTTTGGCGCTTCTTTCGACTTTTGCGGACGATGGCCAAGACGGACATCGCCAGCATTTGAAAGTCGGAGACGGCCTCGTTGGACAGGTCGCCAAAGACAAGCGGCGCATGTTGATCAGCGAACTTCCGGAACACACCGTTTCGATCCGCTCGGGATTGTTCCATGCAGTCCCACGCAACGTGATTGTGCTGCCTGTTCTTTTCGAGGATCACGTTAAAGCGGTCATCGAGCTGGCGTCTTTGAGCGCTTTCACGGCCTCGCACCTGGCATTCCTCGAACAGCTGACCGCCAGCATTGGGATCGTGCTCAACAGTATTGAGGCCACGATGCAGACCGAAGGGCTGCTGAAGCAATCTCAGCAATTGGCTACGGAACTCCAAACACAGCAGAAGGAACTGCAGCAGACAAACGAGCAGCTCGCCCAAAAGGCCCAACAGCTCGCCGAACAGAACGTCGAAGTGGAGCGCAAGAACCAGGAAATCGAGCAGGCGCGAGGGGCCTTGGAAGGTAAAGCCAAGGAACTTGCCTTGACGTCCAAGTACAAGTCAGAGTTTCTGGCCAACATGTCGCACGAATTGCGAACACCGCTCAATAGCATTCTAGTTCTGGGACAACAGCTGAGCGACAATCCAGACGGCAACCTGACTCCCAAGCAAGTCGAGTTCTCCCGCACGATTCACGGTGCGGGAACGGACCTGCTGAACCTCATTAGCGACATCCTCGATTTGTCCAAGATCGAATCCGGCACCGTTTCGGTCGAAGCCGAGGAAGTGTTCTTCGCGAGCTTGCTCGATGCCGTGGCGCGCCCGTTCCGCCACGAAGCGGAGAACCGCAAACTGATCTTCGATATTCAAAGCGATGCCAACCTGCCGCGCAGCCTTGTGACCGACTCGAAACGGCTGCAGCAAGTGCTGAAGAATTTACTTTCGAACGCTTTCAAGTTCACCGAAAAGGGGAGCGTTCAACTCCGTGTATCGGTAGTGGACTCGGGCTGGACTCCAAGCCACCCGGTGCTCTCGGGACTCGCGTCGGTGGTTGCTTTTGAGGTTGCCGATACCGGCATCGGCATCCCGACAGAGAAGCAGCGCATCATTTTCGAAGCGTTCCAGCAAGCAGATGCCGGAACCAGCCGCAAGTACGGCGGCACTGGTCTCGGGCTTGCGATTAGTCGTGAACTCGCCGGGCTGTTGGGCGGGGAAATCCAATTGCGAAGTACTCCCGATAAAGGAAGCGTCTTTACGCTATATCTGCCTCAAACGTATGTCGGCCCAATTACCGGAATCTTTCCAGCCGACCGAAAAGGTTCGTCTCCATCCACGACTCCGCAAATCCCCGCGGCAGGCGCCAAGCCTTTCGAGCAGATCGAAGACGACCGCAACAACCTAGAGGAGGACGACGCGGTACTCCTGATTGTGGAAGATGATCCGCACTATGCTCGCGTGCTACGTGATTTGTCGCGCGATCAGGGATTCAAGGTGTTGGCCGCGACGCGCGGTGCCGACGCCCTCGTCCTGGCGCGCGAATTCCACCCGACGGCAATTTCACTCGATGTATTTTTACCAGACATGCTTGGGTGGACTGTGCTGAATCACTTGAAGCAGGATTCCACGACGCGACACATACCTGTCCAAATGTTGACGCTCGACGAAGACCGGCGTCATGGACTGTCGCGCGGGGCATTTTCGTTCGTCACGAAGCCCACGACCGCTCAAGGACTCGAATCGGCGCTAACGCGCATCAAAGAATACGCGTCACCGCGCCGCAAACGGTTGCTGGTGGTAGAAGACAATCCCTCCGAACAAATCAGTATCCAAGAACTGCTCGGGCACGACGACATTGATGTCTCGATCGAGGACACCGGCACCGGCGCGCTTGCCGCAATGACGAAGCAGCCCTTTGATTGCGTCGTCCTCGATTTGCGTCTTCCAGACATGTCTGGTTTTGACTTGCTCGAGCAGCTGGGCCGCGATCCGACACTCAGCGAACTGCCCGTGGTCGTTTTTACAGGAAAGGAACTATCTCCGGAGGAAGACGCCCGCCTGCACACATTGGCACGCAGCGTTGTCGTGAAAGGTGTCGAATCGCCCGAGCGGCTGTTGGATGAGACAGCGTTGTTCCTGCATCGGGTTGTGGATGATCTTCCGGACCAAAAGCGAAAGATGCTGGACCGGCTGCATCGGTCCGACGAAGCGCTTGTTGGGAAAAAGGTGCTCGTCGTGGACGACGACGTGCGAAATATTTTCGCGCTCGGCAGCGTGCTGGAGCGGCGCGGCATGACGGTGCTGACGGCAGGTACCGGCCATGAAGCGATTGCGACCCTGGAATCGACTCCCGACGTTGCCATCGTGTTGATGGACATCATGATGCCCGAGATGGATGGCTATGAAACGATGCAAGTGATTCGACAGAATTCGCTGTTCCGGCGCCTTCCCATCATTGCATTGACCGCAAAAGCCATGAAGGGCGACCGCGAAAAATGCCTGGAAGCGGGCGCGTCTGAGTATCTGGCGAAGCCGGTGAACACGGAGCAACTTTTGTCCGCTTTGCGTATGTGGCTTCATCGGTAGACATTTTCCCGACTCGGGGAGGTTTTATGAGCCCACAAAATAAAGTCAACGTTCTAATGGTGGACGATCAACCATCCAAACTTCTCAGCTACGAAGTGATACTCGAGGAACTCGGCGAGAATCTGATCAAGGCGAATTCCGGAAGGGAGGCGCTCGAGTGCCTCTTGAAGACGGACGTCGCAGTTGTCCTGATGGATGTAAGCATGCCTGAACTCGATGGCTTTGAATTGGCGGAGATCATTCGCCAGCACCCACGGTTTCAGAAGACCGCAATTATCTTCATTTCCGCAGTGCATCTGACGGAGATGGACCAGCTCCAGGGATACGAACGCGGGGCTGTGGATTACGTCTCTGTTCCTGTAATTCCTGAGCTATTGCGCGCAAAAGTCAGCGTGTTTGCCGAGCTCCACCGCAAGGCGCAACAGCTGGAAACTCTGAACCGGGAATTGCGCATGCTATCCCATAGGCTCATCGCCGCGCAGGACCAGGAGCGGCGGCGAATTGCACGCGAATTGCACGACAGCCTGGGTCAAGATCTGAGTGCGGCCAAGATGCTTGCGGACGCGATCGTTATGCAAAATGGCTCGCCCGATCCAATGAAGCGATCGGCCGGGGAGCTCAGCTCTCTGGTGGATCATGCGATCCAGCAGGTCCGCAGTATCTCCTATCTTTTGCATCCGCCTTTGTTGGACGAGATTGGTTTGCACTCGGCTCTGCAGTGGTACCTGGATGGACTGCAAAAGCGGAGCGGCATTGAGATGTCCATCAAGGCAGAGCCGGCTGACTTTCCACGGCTCCCCGCGGATATCGAGACTGCAATTTTCCGCATCGTGCAGGAAGCCCTGACGAATGTCTTTCGGCATTCGGGGGCAAGTAAGGCGTCCGTTCTTTTGACAAAGGGAGAGAGCGAAGTCGCCTGCTTGGTTCGGGACGACGGAAAGGGCATCACGGAAGACGTCAGAGAGTTCAAGCCGGAAATCATCGGCGTCGGCATCGCGGGAATGCGGCAACGAGTCAAGGAATTTGACGGCGAATTGCAGCTGCGAAACGCCAATCCCGGGACACTGATTGAAATCACAATCCCGTTCCCAAACGAACCTCCGGCGTTCGATCCAAAACCGAAACAGTCGCGGTCGACCTTGCCAGCCAGGCCGTTGATCGAGATTCGCTGATTCAATTTCCGGTCGGCGGCGCTTCTCATCATCTTAAATCCCCGACGTCCCAGTCCCTCTGCACAGCTACCCAATCACCCTTAGCGGTCTCGGCCTGTAAGTGATTGAAGAGACGTTCCCGCAATCCACTGACCTTGGTGCCCATCGACGTTTTCAGACAAGCCAGAGAACGCCCGTTGCGCCGACCCCTGGCTGATCCCCATTTCGGCGACGATTTCGCGCCACGAGCGCCCGTGTGCGGGCAGGGAGCGAATCCTCGCCGCATCCACGGCTACACGGGGCCTTCCTAATCGTTTTCACTTGGCCCGGGCGTTCCGGAGGCCAGCTCGTACGCGCTCAGACAGCTTTATCGGGATGCCCGTTCTGAACCGGGACGAACCGTACAGACCCACCGTAACCGAAGCCGAAGTTGGAGAAATCCCTGTTAGTGTCTGCAGGCGATACGGAGTTCTTTTCGCATTGCTGGCCCCGGTGGGCTTACGGAGCGGTGAAGCGTGTCGCAGATCGAGTTTTCAGTAGGGACGGCTTTTGTTACATGGTTCGCTGTATTGTTCGATACCGATTGGCCCATGATAATTGACTGGTAAGCTGAACTCCCAAAGAGGTGATTGGTATGTCTAGCCCAGTTCGGACCCTGAAAGGCGCCCCCAAGGCGCGGGACGCAAAACCGGAAATCCTCTCGCGTGAACACGGCCGCGGTTTCCTCGACGAATTCAACAGTCTAGTGGCGCGTCGCGCCTACGACCTGTTCGAGCAGGATGGCCGCGTGGATGGCAACCATCTCGCGCATTGGCTCGACGCCGAAAGACAGCTGGCCGCAGCGCTTCCCGATGTGCGCGAGTCAGTGGATTCATTCACCGCGACCATATCGCTGCTCGCCGCGCCCGCGGGAAATGCGAAAGTCTATGCGACGGAAGATCGCGCAATCGTCTATGTCGAAAAAGACTTGCCGGGCGGTGCCGACGAACCTTATCAGAACCGCGAATCGACCTATTACTTGATCCGTTGGCCCGAAATCGTCGATCCAGCCACATGTTCGGCGGAGATCGACGACCAGAACTTGACCATCAGGGTTCGTAAAACCGAGTCCCCGTCGAACACGGGCACGGAAAGTTCCGAGGGCCTGTAAGGGCGTCCAAGCCGTCGCCTTCAAATACTCAGTCTCGGATTCCTGAGTCACCGATGCCTCACACGATGCCAGAATTCGGGGCCCTTCCGATTTCGGGCGAGCGCTGCCGTTTCACCGCGTGGGCGCCCGGAGAGTCCGATGTGTCGCTTGTGCTCGGCGGAGACCCCCCGGAAATCGTCCCGATGCAATCGCAGGGCGAGTTTTACGTTGCCGATGCCCCGGCGCGCGCCGGGACACGCTACCTGTTCCGGATGCACGACGGCCGCGAATTTCCGGACCCGGCCTCTCGTTTTCAACCCGAAGGCGTCCACCGCGCCTCGGGTATCTTCGATTCCGACTCTTTCGCGTGGACTGATGGCGGATTCACCGGCCATTCGCTGCGCGACATGGTGATCTACGAGCTGCACATCGGCACCTTCACGCTGGGCGGCACGTTCGACGCAGCCATTGCGCGACTCGATGAATTGGCCGAGTTAGGAATCACGGCAGTCGAGGTAATGCCCGTAGCGCAATTCCCCGGAGAACGGAATTGGGGCTACGACGGCGTCTATCCCTTCGCAGTCCAAAATTCCTACGGCGGGCCAGCAGGGCTCGAACGTTTCGTCGATCGAGCGCATGGGCGCGGGCTCTCCGTGATCCTCGACGTCGTCTACAACCACCTCGGCCCGGAGGGAAATTATTTCGGCGAATACGGCCCGTTTTTCAGCGGCAAATACTGCACTCCGTGGGGCCAGGCGATCAATTTCGACGGCCCCCACTCAGAGCCCGTTCGGGCCTTCTTCATCCAAAACGCGCTCTACTGGCTCAGGGACTTTCACATCGATGCGCTGCGGCTCGACGCCGTGCACGGAATTTTCGATTTCGGCGCGCGCCATTTCCTGGCCGAACTCCAGGAGCGCGTGCAAGCCCTCGCCTCGTCTACTCGGCGCAGGCTGAATTTAATCGCCGAAAGCAACCTGAACGACTCGCGGATCCTGCACCGTTCCGTGCGCGGCGGCTACGGCATGGATGCGCAATGGTCCGACGACTTTCACCACGCTTTGCATGCGCTGATCACAGGGGAATCGCAGGGCTATTACGGCGACTTCGGAAAAATGGAGGATCTGGGGATCGCGGTCCGCGACGGCTGGCGTTACTCCGGGGAGTTTTCAGCTTTTCGAAAGCGGCGCCACGGAAATTCACCCGCGGGAATTTCGCAGGATCATTTCGTTATTTTCAGCCAGAATCACGATCAGGTAGGGAATCGCGCCCGGGGCGACCGCCTGACGAAGTTGGTCGATTTTGAAAGCCTGAAGCTGGCAGCCGGAGTAACCATACTGTCCCCCTTTGTGCCGATGCTCTTCATGGGCGAAGAGTATGGCGAGACGCATCCATTCCAATACTTCACCAGCCACGTTGATCGCGGGCTGATCGAAGGCGTACGTCGCGGCCGCCGAGAGGAATTCGCGCACTTCGGCTGGAGCGACGACGTTCCCGATCCGCAGGACGAGAGCACATTCGCAGCGTCGAAGTTGAATTACGCGGAGAAGGATGCCGAACCACATCGTACGCTCCTCCGCTTCTACAAATCCCTGCTCGCCCTCAGAAAGCGGCTCGGACTCGGCGCCGCAAAGCCCGTGGTTGACTGGAACGAATCGGAGCAGACGCTGAAAATCGAATATCCATCCGCAAGCATTCTGGCGATTTTCCATTTCGGCAAGAAACCGATTCGTGTCCCGCTTCCCCCGGACGTGCCTTCCGCTTCGGCCATTCTGAATTCGGCCGATCCCGAATGGCGAGGCCCGGCGCGTCATGAATTGCCAACCGAAACGCAGGAGGGAAGCGTACAGATGGAGCCGCGGTCCTTCGCCGTTCTCGTCCCCGATCGAGGTCAAACGCCATGAAATACGTCTGCGTGCACGGGCATTTTTATCAGCCGCCGCGAGAAAATCCCTCGCTCGAAGCCATCGAGCTCCAGGATTCCGCGTATCCCTATCACGACTGGAACGAGCGCGTGACCGCCGAGTGCTATGCCCCCAATGCGAAATCGCGGCTGCTCGACGATCAGCATCGCATCGTGGAGCTGCTGAACAATTACGCGCACATCAGCTTCAATTTCGGGCCCACGTTGCTGCTATGGATGGAGCAGAAAGCCCCGCAAATCCTCGCTGCGATCCGCGACGCCGATCAAATGAGCCAGGAACGCTTCGGCGGCCACGGCTCAGCGATCGCGCAAGGTTACAACCACATGATTCTGCCGCTCGCTCATCCGCGCGACAAGGAAACCCAGGTGATCTGGGGCATGCGCGATTTCGCGAAGCGTTTTGGCAGGCAGCCGGAGGGGATGTGGCTGCCCGAAACAGCGGTGGATATCCCAACTCTCGAAGCCCTCGCCAAAGAAGGGATCAAATTCACGATCCTGGCGCCGCGCCAGGCAAAACGCGTCCGCCGCTACGGCAGCCGCACTTGGAAGGATGTCTCGGGCGACCGCATCGATCCCAGCCGCGCCTATCAAATTCGGCTGCCGTCGAAACGCACGATGTCCCTGTTCTTCTATGACGGCCCGATTTCGCAGGGTGTGGCGTTCGAGGGCCTGCTGAACGACGGCAAGAAATTCGCCGACCGGCTGCTGAGCGGCTTCAGCGACGCGCGGGATTGGCCGCAGCTCTCACACATCGCCACGGACGGCGAAAGTTACGGACATCATCATCACTATGGCGAAATGGCGCTCACCTATGCCGTGCGCAGCATCGACGCAGGTGACGTCGCCAAACTCACGAACTACGGGCAGTTCCTCGAGATGCATTCCCCCGATCACTGGGTCGAAATCCACGAAAACACCTCTTGGAGCTGCGCCCACGGGCTAGAGCGATGGAAATCGAATTGTGGCTGCCAGTCCGGCGGGCATGGCGACTGGAACCAGGAATGGCGTGCGCCGCTGCGAATGGCTCTCGATTGGCTGCGCGACACCTTGGCCCCGGCGTTCGAACAGCGAGGCGGAGAATTGCTGCGCGATCCCTGGGCAGCGCGCAACGATTACATCAACGTGATCCTCGACCGCTCTCCGGAAAACGTCGCACAATTTTTCACGAAACACGCCCGGCACCCGCTGAGCGGCCCCGAGTGCGTTCGCGCCCTCAAGCTGCTTGAGATGCAGCGTCACGCGATGCTCATGTACACAAGTTGCGGCTGGTTTTTCGACGAGCTCTCAGGCTTGGAAACGGTGCAGGTGCTGCATTACGCGGGCCGCGCGATTCATCTGGCGCACCAGGCCGCCGGGCTGGCGGACCTCGAAGTGCAATTTTGCGAACGGCTACGCAACGCAAAAAGCAATATTCCCGAACACCTCAACGGCGAGGAAATCTACAAAAAGTCGGTAGCGCCGGCCGTGATCACCGCGGGCAAGGTTACCGGCCACTATGCCGTTAGCGGCCTATTTGAAACCTACGGCGACCAAACCAGAATCTACTGTTACCACGTCACGCGCGAAGAATACAGCGTCGAGACGGAGGGGCGCATGCGCCTGGCGGTCGGCCGCGCGCACGTGAAGTCCGAGACCACCTGGGGAGAAAGGCGTTTCGGTTTTGCTGTCCTGCATCTCGGCGATCACAACATCACGGGCGGCGTCCGGGAACTTGGCGACGAAGCCCCCTTTTATCAACTGCGGGATCGTTTGAAGCAGGCCTTCGCGCAAGCGGATACCGCCGAAGTGATCCGCATTCTCGATGAACATTTCGACGACAGCACGTTCTCGATCCGATCCCTTTTCCGCGACGAACAGCGGCGCATCATTCATCTGATTCTTCAGGACTCCCTGAGCTCTTCAACCGCGTCCATCCGCAGCATGTACGAGCATCAAGCCCCGCTGCTGCGGTTCCTGAGCGCCTTGAACGTCCCGATCCCGGGCGCATTTCAATCGGTCGCCGGCATCGCACTGAATGGACTGCTCCAACAAGCCCTCGAGCGCCCGGAAATCGACGGAGCCGCCGTGCAAGCGTTGTTGCGTGAAGCGCAGCTCAACCACGTCAAGCTCGATGTCACCACGCTTGAATTCACGATGCGCCGGCGGCTGGAAGCGCAAGCGGCGGTGTTCCGCGAAAAGCCGGACGACCTGGATTCGCTGAAGCGGCTCCACGGATTGCTGAATATCGCTGCAGGATTACCGTTCCACGTGGACCTCGCGACCGTGCAGGAGCTCAGCTTTGCGCGCCTGGGGCACGCCGCAACGAACGGCAACGGAAACGCCCTGGCCGCAGCGGCCGGGAACGGCGAAGGCGCCGCAGCACAGGCGACGCAGCATACCTCCGAAGCTGCCCACCAGGAATGGAGCCGCGAGCTTTCCGCCGTCCGCGAAAAGCTCTGTATCCAGGAAACTCAGTAATGCGTTCGCGCGTGCCACGGGCGACCTATCGCCTGCAATTCAATTCGAATTTTCGCTTTCGCGACGCGATTCCGATTCTTGACTATCTCCGCGACCTCGGAATTTCGCATGTCTACGCCTCGCCAATTCTAGCAAGCAGGCATGGCAGCGGGCACGGGTACGACGTCACCGATCCCACCAGCATTGACCTCGATGTCGGCGGCGCCGAGGATTTCGCCGTGCTGCAATCGGCACTGGAGGAGCGCGGCCTGGGATTGCTGCTCGATATCGTGCCGAATCACATGGCCGCCAGCAGCGAAAATCGCTGGTGGATGGACGTGCTGGAATTCGGGCAGGACTCGGCGTTTTCCTCGTACTTTGATATCGACTGGAATTCTCCTTCGCGCACGCTCGCCGGCAAGCTATTGCTGCCGTTTCTCGGGCGGCCGTTCGGGGACGTGTTGAATGACGGCGAGCTGAAGATCGGTCTGCACGACGGCCGGTTTCTTCTGCACTATTTCGGTCACACCTTCCCCATCGCGCCGGCCTCCTACGCGGAAATCCTGGGCTACTGCCTCCCCGGTGCGCAGATCGTGCTCGAATCCGGCTCGCCCGCTTCGCTCGAATGGCAGGGAGTTCTCGCCGTGGCACAGTCACTCGTCTACAGCAGCAGCGGCACAGCGCTGGCCGCGGCGGAGCGCCGGATCAAAATCGAAAGCATGCGTGAGCGGCTGCGGCAGTTGCTCGCCGCGTCACCGGCGCTCGAGGCATGCGTCGAGCGCACACTGGAAACCGTCAACGGCACGCGCGGCGATCCCGCGAGCTTCGTGAAACTCGAGCAGATTCTCGGCGGCCAGCACTATCGCCTCGCCTATTGGCAGGCGCCGAGCGAGGCTATCAATTACCGCCGCTTCTTCTCGATCACGGATCTGGTCGGCATGCGCGTCGAAGACCCCGCGGTTTTCGACGCCACGCACGAGCTCGCGATCCGAATCGCCCAAAGCACCTGTTGCGCCGGGTTCCGCATCGATCATATCGACGGATTGCGCGACCCGCTAGGATACCTGACGCGCCTGCGCGAACGGTTGATGGCAGCCGAATCGCCGCTCCGCGAGTCGCAGGGTCAAGCGGACAACGATCCCTATTTGATCGTCGAAAAGATTCTCGAAAACGACGAGCAGCTTCCGTCGGAATGGCCCGTCGCCGGCACCACGGGCTACGACTTCATGAGTTTCGCTACGCGTCTTTTCGTGGATGAGCAGCAAGCCGCGAAAATTGACGAAATCTACGCCGCATGGACCGGCCTGCGCGTGGATTTCAGAGACGTGGTATACGAAAAAAGGAAAGTCGTCATGCGCACGCTGTTCGGGGTCGAGATGCGTGCGCTCGGCAAGGAATTGGGCGAACTCGCGCGCGACGATCGCTACGCCCGCGAGCTACATCCAGCCGAGCTGGCCGAAGCCCTCATCGAAGCGACCGCTTCCCTATCCGTTTATCGCACGTACATCCAAACGCTCGACGTTCCCGAAACCGCAAAGCGCTTGTTGACCGATGCGATCGAAGCCGCGCGCGCCCGCCGCTCCACGTTGCCGCCGCGATATTTCGATTTCCTGTCGGATGTGCTCCTGCTCGCCTCGCCCGAACATGTTCGCCCTGAGCAGCGCGAGGCGCGCCTCGCTTTCGTCACGCGCTGGCAGCAATTCACCGGCTCGATCATGGCGAAGGGGTTCGAGGATACGGCGTTGTACGTCTATTTTCCGCTTGCGTCCCTGAATGAAGTCGGAGGAGACCCGCGCGTCGCCGGAGGCAGTCCGGAGAAGTTTCATCAATTCATCGCAGTGCGTCAGGAAAAATGGCCGAGCGACCTCAATGCCACCACCACGCACGATACGAAGCGCTCCGAAGACACGCGCGCCCGGATTTCGGTGCTTTCGGAAATTCCCGAGCGCTGGGCGGATCGTCTTTGCGAATGGTCGCGCATGAACGAAAAGCACGCCCGCAAATTCGACAGCACCTCGGTGCCCGACCGCAACGAGGAATACCTCTTTTACCAGACGCTGGTCGGCGCGTGGCCGCTGCAACCTGATGGATTGCCCGCGCTCGTACCGCGCCTGCAGGATTACTTCATCAAAGCCTCGCGCGAAGCGAACCTACGCACGCGGTGGGTGGCGCCGAATCAGGCGCACGAGTCGGCGATGCGCGATTTCGTCGCGCGCACGCTCGACCGCGAAGCCAATGCCGAGTTTTGCACGAGCTTCGAGGAGTTCATGGGCTGGCTCGGCCCGTACGGAATGCTGAATGGCCTGGGCCAGACGCTGCTCAAGGCCACGGCGCCCGGAGTGCCGGACTGCTATCAGGGTTCCGAGCTATGGGATTTGCGGCTCGTCGATCCGGACAACCGCGGCGTGATCGATTTTGGAAAGCGGCGTGCCACTCTGGCCGGCCTCCAAGCGAAACGGGCGCCGGGCGGTGAGACCGATCGAGACGAATTGCTCGCGGGATGGCGTGACGGGCGCGTGAAAATGCACGTGCTGGCGCGCGCCCTCAACGCACGTGCCGCCCATTCCGATCTTTTTCGCGAAGGCAGCTATCACTCGCTGATTGCGGCCGGCGAACATACGAGCCGCGTGGTCGCGTTCGCCCGCGTGCATGCCAATGACTGGGCGATTTCGATCTTTCCGCGCTGCCTCACTTCGATCCACGCGCCCGTTTTGTGTGCCAGTTGCCGCGCGAAATTCTGGCAGGGAACGGCGCTTGCGTTGCCCATCGGGGCACCGAATGGCTGGGCGAACATTTTGGCAGGCGATTCCGCTCTGCCGATCATGAGCCGATCGGAAGGACATCTTGCGCTCGCGGACGTTTTCGAGGAATTCCCGCTGGCTCTGTTGCTCCCGTTAAATTCGATCTAGCGAATTGGGTTCCGGTCGTCTGGAGGGACGGAAAGCTCTCATTACGGGCGGAGATTCTGGTATGGGCCGTGCAGCTGCAATAGCCTATGCCCGTGAGGACACGGATGTCGCGATCAATTATCTTCCTTCAGAAGAACCAGATGCCCAGGAAGCAATCGCGCCGATTAAAGCTGCAATGACGGTCGGAAGTGAGGGCGGTGGAATCGTAAGCATGTACCTTTCAATTCCTCAGGTGGCGGTCGCTCCGCTCATTTGGCGCAGATGCTATTGCCCTGCTGCGAGGACGGAGGTCCCACCCAATTTGCTGGAAGTAAAGGGGTGAATGGCCCGGTAAGAGTGTTCCCGATCTGGAATTCGCCCCTGTGATCAAACGGGCCGCCCCGAACCACGGCCGCGCTCCTGTCTCAGTTCAAAGGTTCATTCCACTGCCTCACGTCGTTGGGGGCAAGGCTGTGGAGCGCCCCATGTGGCTTCCCATCGTCGCAACGTATAGGTCGAACCCTTCGGTTAGGTAACGCACCCGGGAATCGGGCGGCAGTTCGTTACTCGGCTGTGCAGGGGCTGCCAATCTTCACCCCGGGGTTCTTAAATGGGTTAGAGGTCCCGGGTCCCCTCGCTTTCGCTACGCCAGGGTCGAGGCGTTGCTCAGCGAATCGCCCTCTCATCTTCCGCTGATCAGGTTACTCATTCGCGACTCATACCCTCGTACCATTGTCGCTGTTCATTCTTTGAAACAAGCTTGAATGGGCAGATGAGATTCAGGCCGCGCAACAGCATTCTTAATATTCTCCGCCGCGGAGAAGCTAAATAGGATTGGTTTTCGGCGGCGTTTGAGTCAGGTTGTGGAGGAGATATGACAGGCATGGGGCCGGAGATTGCCGGCACGTACGACCACCGTCTGGTTGCACTATCCGTTTTGATCGCGACGCTCGCCTCCTACGCCGCGTTGGACCTGTCTTCCCGGGTAGCCGCCGCGCGTGGCAGGGTCCAGTTCGCCTGGCTTTTCGGAGGCGCTGCGGCGATGGGGACCGGCATATGGTCAATGCACTACATTGGCATGCTGGCCTTCAGCCTGCCGATTCCAGTGCTCTATGATTGGCCTACGGTACTGCTATCCCTGTTAGCCGCCGTTTTTGCTTCCGCCATCTCTCTGTTCGTGGTGAGCCGCCAGAGAATGGGATTGGTGGCAGCTCTGGCGGGCAGCGGCGTTATGGGCGTCGGCATCGCGACCATGCATTACACGGGCATGGAGGCGATGCGACTGTCAGCGATGTGCCATTACTCTCCTTTCCTGGTTGCACTTTCTGTGGTGCTCGCGATCTTGATCTCTCTTGTAGCCCTTTGGCTGACGTTTCATTTCCGCAATGACGTGAAGGAGAAATGGCTGCAAAAAATCGCGAGCGCCGTATTGATGGGAGCGGCAATTCCGGTCATGCATTACACCGGCATGGCCGCCGCCAGTTTTACGTTCACAGGAGAGGCGCCGGACCTATCTCACGCCGTAAGCGTCTCCTCGCTCGGAATCACCGGAATAACGATCGTTACGTTCATGGTCCTCGGGCTTGCCGTGCTGACTTCGTTGATTGACCGTCGATTCTCGGTTTTGGAATCCAGCGAAGAGCGGCTTCGCTTAATCATCAATACCGCCATGGATGCCGTCATCACCATGAATGCCGAAGGCCTGATCACAAACTGGAACTCGGAGGCGGAAAAAACTTTCGGCTGGTCTTCCCAGGAGGCACTGGGACGGAGGCTATCGGAGTTGATCATGCCCCAACGGTATCGGGAGGACCATGAGAGAGGGCTCCAGCGTTTCCTGGGCACGGGTGAGGGGATGATGCTGCGCCAACGGACAGAAACTACGGCGCTACACCGCGACGGTCACGAATTCCCCGTCGAGGTGGCGACCTCACCGGTCAAGTTCGGAGACCAGTGGATCTTCAGCAGCTTCATGCGTGACATCGCGGAGCACAAACGGGCGCAGGAAGAATTGCTCAATGCAAAACAGGCCGCCGAGGACGCGAATCGGGCTAAGAGCATTTTTCTGGCGAACATGAGTCATGAATTGCGGACGCCTCTCAACGCGATCATTGGATATAGCGAAATGCTGGAGGAGGAAACGCAGGAATTAGGGAAAGTGGCCGTTGTGCAAGATCTCCAAAAAATTCAATCGGCCGGCAAACACTTGTTGGCGCTGATCAACGACATTCTTGACCTTTCAAAGATCGAGGCCGGCAAAATGGGGTTGAACGTGGAAACTTTTGATGTGGCCCAGGTGGTTAAAGAGATAGCCAGCACCGTTCAGCCCGCCGTGACGAAACACACGAACGCAATTCACGTCGACGTGGCAACGAACGCTGGCGAGATGCGCGCCGATCTCACGAAAGTTCGGCAGATTCTGTTGAACCTACTGAGCAACTCCTGCAAATTCACCGACCACGGCACTATCACGCTGAACGTGAGCCGAGAAACCATCGCTGATCGCGACTGGTTGCAATTTGAAGTCGGGGACTCAGGAATCGGCATGACGGCGGAGCAGAAGGGAAATCTGTTCCGGGAGTTTTCTCAGGCCGATGCTTCCATCGCCCGGAAGTATGGCGGGACCGGCCTCGGCTTGGCGATCACTCATCGCTTTGTTCAGATCATGCGAGGAACCATTACCGTCGACAGTCAGCCTGGTCGCGGCTCCACGTTCACGATACAGCTCCCCGCCGACGTTACACTGGAGAGCGGCGAATCGGCGCGTTCACAACTGCCCGTCGACGTTGCGGCGGGGTCTCAACCGGTTCAGGCGAATTCGGGCGAGATTCTGGTCATCGACGACGACCCAACGGTTCGCGACCTCATGGCTCGATTCCTGACCAAGCTGGGGTTCCATGTGGTCACCGCGGAAAGTGGCGCGGAGGCCCTGCGGCTCGCGAAGAAAGTTAATCCCTTGCTGATTACCCTGGATGTCATGATGCCTGAAATGGACGGCTGGCGCGTCCTCAAACAGCTCAAAGCGGATCCGGAATTGGCGGAGATCCCAGTGATCATGGTCACTGTCGTGGACAATGAACCGATGGCCGCTGCTTTGGGCGCCTCCAGCTACCTCATCAAACCCGTTGTTCGCGACCGTCTGGCTGTTCTGGTCGAGCAGTACCGGTCAGCGCGATCATCCCGGGACAATGCGGCGGCCCCTCCCGAGCGGGCGATTCGCAATTGAAGCCAACAGCCACAACGGATGTCGCAGGAAGCCAGAAAGCATAATTCCGAACTGTTTTCCCGGAAAAACCCGATGCCCAAAATCCTTTTGGTCGAAGATAACGAAATGAATCGGGACATGCTCTCGAGACGCCTGCAGCGAAGGGGATATCAGATCGTTGCTGCCGAAAACGGCGAGCAGGGGCTTTCGTTGGCGCGCGTGGAAGGGCCTGACCTAATCCTCATGGACATAACGCTTCCGGAGATGGACGGCTGGGAAGTTGCCCGCCTTTTGAAGGCGGACGAGGCTACCCGCCATATCCCGATCATCGCGCTCACGGCCCGTGTGCTGATGACCGATCAGAGGAAAGCGTTTGAAGTGGGCTGCGACGACTATGACACCAAACCTGTAGACTTCGGTCGCCTCACTGAAAAAATCGGGAATTTATTGGTGAGGAAATAGCCGCTATGAGTTCTCCGCCGAGCCGGATACTGATCGTAGACGACAACGAAATGAATCGGGATATGCTCGCCCGCCGGCTGGAACGGAAAGGCTATGAGATACGAGTGGCGGAGAGCGCGCGGTCTTTGCTGGAACGCATCCAGGAAGACGCGGCGGACCTGGTGCTCCTCGACGTCCAGATGCCGGGAATCAGCGGTCTTGACGCGCTGCAGACGCTGCGCGGGTGCTACTCTGCTATTCAATTGCCGATCATAATGGTGACGGCGAAAGATCAGAGCGAGGACATCGTCAAAGCACTGGACCTGGGCGCCAACGATTATCTTACAAAGCCAATCGATTTCCCTGTCGCTTTGGCGCGCATCCGCACGCAGGTGGCACTCAAGAAGGCGGAAGAAGCCTTGCGAGAGAGCGAGGAACGCTTTGCCTTGGCGGCTCAAGGGTCTAATGACGGGCTTTGGGATTGGAATCTGGTGGACAATGCCATCTATTTCTCCCCGCGCTGGAAGATCATGTTGGGTTATCAGGAATCCGAGATCGCGAACCGCCCGGAAGAGTGGCTGGATCGAATCCATGTCGCCGATCGTGAACGGGTTAAAGATGAACTCGCTTCGCATCAGAGAGGACTGACGCCTCACTTCGAGAGTGAAAACCGCGTGCAGCACAAAGACGGCAGTTTCCGTTGGATGCTGAGCAGGGGTCTGGCGGTTCACGACGCTTCGGGAAGGGCTTTGCGTATGGCCGGATCGCAGACCGACATCACCGGAGGAAAAGTATCCGATGCACTGACGGGCTTGCCTAATCGGCTGTTGTTTATTGACCGGCTGATGCGATTGATCGAACATACGAAACGCCACAAAGACTATCTATTTGCAGTTCTGTTCTTGGACCTCGACGGGTTCAAGATGATCAACGACAGCCTGGGCCACGTGATCGGAGATCAACTCTTGGTTGGAGTGGCAAATCGGCTGGAAAAGTGCCTGCGAGTCAGCGATACGGTCACGCGGATCGAGAAGCTTTTCACGATAGCCCGGTTGGGTGGAGACGAGTTCACTATCCTGCTCGATCAGGTAAAAGATCCGAGCGACGCCACCCTTATCGCCGAGCGGCTCATGAACGCGTTGGCGGCTCCTTTCAGCCTAAATGGACAAAAAATATTCACTTCCATGAGCATAGGGATCGCCTTGAGCAGCATCGGATACGACAACGCCGAAGATATCCTGCGAGATGCCGACACGGCCATGTATCGGGCAAAATCCCTCGGTAAGGCCCGGTACGCAGTATTTGATTTGGCCATGCGGGCGAGGGTAATAGCCCGCTTGCAGCTCGAGACGGATCTACGTGACGCCCTGGCGCGCGAGGAGTTTCGAAATTTTTATCAGCCGATTGTCTCCCTCGATTCCGGCCGGATCACTGGGTTCGAAGCACTCTTACGCTGGCAACATCCGACTCGCGGACTGCTTCAGCCGCTAGATTTCATCCCAGTCGCGGAAGAAACTGGCATGATTCGCGAACTCGGCTGGTGGAACTTGCAGAAGGCCTGCCGGCAAATAAGCGCTTGGAACGAATGCCGTAACGGCAGTCCCCTCCTGACCATCAGCGTCAACCTCTCTGTTAAACAGTTTCTGCAACCCGACTTGGTGGCGGAAATCAGAGAATTGCTGCGCGAGATTGGCATTCCTCCGGATACTTTGAAGCTTGAAATCACGGAAAGCACGGTCATGACGGACCCCTCGGCAGCCGTGGAAATGCTATTGCAAATCAAATCCTTGGGTGTCCAGCTCTCCATCGATGATTTCGGCACGGGTTATTCTTCGCTGAGTTACCTGCACCGCTTTCCGCTGGACACGCTGAAAATCGACCGTTCCTTCACTAAAGCGATGGGCCAGGGAGGAGACAGTATGGAGATCTTGCGAACGATCTTGCCCATGGCCAACAGTTTACGACTCAATGTGGTTGCCGAAGGAGTGGAGACGGCGGAACAACTTGCGATATTGAGGAAACTCCGGTGCGAATTCGCACAAGGATACTACTTTTCCGAACCGGTTACCGCCGATCAAGCGAAAGCCCTTTTGGAAAAACATCCAAAATGGTAGCTGTCCCTCACCATAATCTCTGCGAGCTCGAAGGAGACGTATTGCTCGCTCGGTACTCGTGGTCTGCAAAAACTCCTTACTGTCCCTATCAAGAACTCCGTTCTCATTGAGCCAGTTGCATTTAGACGGCGGCAGCTATACTTTGCAGACGACATTTTCGCGATCATTCTCTCGCTGTTTTCTTCGATTCGGCAAGGTTTTCGAACTTGGGCCGCGCCGGCTGCTTGGGCCACCAGCGTGGCGGCAGAAACGAGTATAGCCACGAACACCAAAATGCGCCTTTTGCCTTTCATAAGGTTTGATCCCGCTACGTTCTTCGAACCAGTCGTTCCGCCGCGACGATAGGCCCGGTGTGAAGTTGGTCAAGCGAGGTGTTTCGTCGAGGGAGCCGCGTCCCATTCTGCTGGGTGTTCACCGCCGCCTACGGCCTTCAACTACAACTAGCTAAAGAAGATCGACATGCTCTTCTGGTGTATCTCGGCCGGTGGTAGTAAAGTACCGGTTTTGCTGTCGGCGAATCACAATGACAAAAACAATCACGCATTCAATGCCGAAAACCGCGCGCTTGTTCGGCACCGTTGTGCGGCGCCGTCTGGTTGGATTGTGGAAGCCGACAGTGACCGCGTTAATCCTCGGCAGCCTTGGCATCTGTGCCCAAGCGCGGCCGCGGAAATTTTTCGAACAGGGTTCCGCTCCTAGCTTTACGGCGAGTCAGGTGAAGCGTGGAAAAGCGGCCTATGGCGGTAACTGTTCGTCGTGCCACGGCGCAAATCTGGATGACGGAGAGTTTGGACCGGCGCTCAAGGGAGCAGCGTTCCAAAAGAAATGGGGAGACCAACCTCCGACAGCACTCTTTTCTTACATGTTTCAGAAGATGCCGCCATCGGGCCCCGGTACACTCGATGAACAAACGTATGCCGATTTGGAGGCCTACCTTTTGCAGGCCAATGGTCTCGAACCCGGCACAACGGAACTCACTGCCGCCGAACTTGGCGGATCAGGCGCGCAGGGAAGACCAGCAGTCCAGGCGGGTTTTCAGGGTGAAGTACGTCCGAGTGCAGCCAATCGTGACGCGACGTACACAGCGGTCATGGCCCGTCGTGCGGCCGAACTCGAGAAAATCACGCCAGTAACGGACGAGATGCTTCAGCATCCACCGGACGGAGATTGGCTGATGTGGCGGCGCACCTACAGTAGTTTAGGATTTAGTCCTCTTGCACAGATCAATCGGTCGAGCGTTAATCATCTACATCTGGCATGGAGCCGCGCGCTGCCCGTTGGTGCCGATGAAATCACGCCGCTCGTGCACGATGGCGTGATCTTCCTGGAAAGTGCCAACACGATCCAAGCGTTGGACGGTGTGACAGGCGATTTACTGTGGCAATATTTGCGGCCCTTGCCTGAGCCTCTCCTGAACGGGAGAGACTCGGTCATGAGAGGCCTCGCCATCTATCAAGACAAGATTTACGCTCCCACCGCAGATGGGCACGTTATCGCGTTGGATGTGAAGAGTGGCAAGCTTATCTGGGACCATCAAGTGATCGTGTCCCAAACGGGAGTATACGCGCGCTCCAATCATGATTTCCGATTGGATGGTGCTCCGATCGTAGTCAAAGGCAAGGTCATGATGGGCGTGAGCCTGGGTATCACCAATCCGGACGGCGGCTGCTTTATACTTGCCCTGGACGCCCGGACCGGCAACGAAGTTTGGCGATTCCACACCATCGCGCGTCCCGGCCAGCCCGGTGGCGACAGTTGGAATGGCGCGCCCGTGGACCAGCGTTTTGGCGCCTCCGTGTGGACGTCGGGCAGTTACGATCCCGATCTCAACCTCGTCTATTTCGGAACTGGCAACACGTATGACGTTGCCACATTGCTGGAGCCGCAGGCCCAAAAAGGCGAGTCCAATGATGGGCTCTACACCGACTCGACCGTGGCGCTCGATCCCGATACCGGCAAGCTGGTCTGGTATTACCAGCACATGAACCGCGACGTTTGGGATCTGGACTGGGCGTTCGAGCAATCGCTGATCACGCTCCCCATAGATGGCAAGCCGACTCATCTGGTTGTTACCGCTGGTAAAATGGCGCTGTTCGATGCCGTTGATCGGGCCAACGGCAAATATGAGTTTTCTAAAGACCTTGGGCTGCAAAACTTGGTCAGCGCGATCGATCCGAAGACGGGCAAGAAAATCATCAATCCTGCGCTCGAGCCCATCGCTGGTAAAACCGAGTTCGTCTGCCCAAATGCGAACGGCGCGAGAAACTGGCCCGCGACCTCCTATGATCCCAACAGCCATATTCTCTACGTGCCATTGGTCGAATCCTGCATGGACTATACCTGGATCCCGCGCGATGCCGCGCAGACGGCGGCGGGGGGCCTCGATATTCACTTCACTTTGCGCCCACGGCCGAATAGCGATGGCAGGATGGGTCGCATCGAAGCGGTAGACCTTAAGACCAAGAAAGTAGTATGGCTGGATCGTCAGCGAGCACCCATCGCCAGCGCGATGCTATCGACGGCAGGAGAACTTGTGTTCAGCGGAGCTCAGAATCGACAGTTCACAGCTTATGACGCAGCAACGGGCAAGGCGTTATGGCAAGTTGGATTAAACGCAACGCCGAGTTCTTATCCGGTCACTTACAGCGTCGATGCCAAGCAATATGTCGCCGTCGTTTCCGGCGGAGGCGGGCCGCTCGACGCAGGTGGGGGCAGCTTGGTGCCGGAGCTTGACAATCCCGCTGGTGGGACAACGCTCTGGATATTTAAGTTGCCCGACGCAAACGAGATGGCGCGGCACTAAGAGTCGAGGACGCGAGGCGGGAACCCGCCAGAAAACTCGTGTCAGTGACGTTGTAGGTGTCAAAATTTCTCACTAGGTACGAAAATGCAAAACATTCAGCGCACTGTTTCGTTCATGGGCCCGGAGTGCCCACAATCGTCTAGGAGCGAACGTGGCTCTAACGCGATCGTCCGAAGATGGATTTCAAGGCTCGCGAGTTTCGTCTTGGCAGTGGTGGCGCTCTGTACTATTGACGTTCCCGCGCTAGCCCAAGGTTTTTTCGAAAAGGGTTCCACTCCCAGCTTTACGGCAAGCCAGGTGGAGCGTGGGAAAGTAACTTATGCCAGCAGTTGTTTGATGTGCCATGATGCGAGTCTGGACGGCGGCGAGTTTGGTCCGGCGCTCAAGGGAACTTCATTCAAGCAGCATTGGGGCGGCCAATCACCGGGGGCTTTGTTCTCCTACTTGATGGCGCGCATGCCGCCCTCGGACCACAAGGTGTTGGACCGGCAAACATACGCCGATTTGGAAGCCTACCTTTTGCTGGCCAACGGTGTCGAAGCGGGCGCAGCGGAACTTACTGCCGCCGACCTAGCGGGATCGGGCGTACAGGGAGCGCCGGCACCAGAGCCGGGAAATATTCTTCCTGCAAATCACGATACGGTATTCGACACGACTACAGCGCGGCGGAAATCTTTGCTCGATAACATCGCCCCGGTAACGGACGAGATACTTCAGCATCCACGGGACGGAGATTGGCTGACTTGGCGGCGCACTTACAACAGTTTGGGCTATAGCCCTCTTCGCCAGATCGACCGCACCAATGTGCACAATCTGCGCGAGGCGTGGGCTTGGGTGTTGCAAGTGGGTCCGAACGAGATCACGCCGCTCGTTCACGACGGGATTATCTTCATCAAGAGCGCCGACACGATTCAGGCGCTGGACGGTCGGATGGGCGATCTGCTCTGGCAGTATGTTCGGCCTCTGCCAGCGTCGCTCCACAACGGCAGCTCGGCGATTGTAAAGAACCTCGCCATCTATGGGGAGATGCTTTACGCGCCCACGGCCGATGGACATATCGTTGCCCTGAATGTGAAGACCGGCGCGCTGGTCTGGGATCAGCAGGTCTTAGGCCCACAAGAGATTGCCGATCATCTGCAGTTGGATAGCGGCCCCATTGTCGCCAAAGGCAAGGTAATTATGGGGGCGAGCGGCTGCAACACCTATCCAGGCGGCTGCTTTATACTTGGTTTGGACGCTCAGACCGGCAACGAGGTTTGGCGATTCCACACCATCGCGCGTCCCGGCCAGCCCGGTGGCGACAGTTGGAATGGCGCGCCCGTGGACCAGCGTTTTGGCGCCTCCGTGTGGACGTCGGGCAGTTACGATCCCGATCTCAACC